>RRYU01009754.1_pt1 | contig 95076 bp, 95 predicted proteins | sample 2162651 | NCBI WGS metagenome assembly RRYU01 (sample SAMN10267283, study PRJNA491782) | microbial mat metagenome | isolation source: biomat in the production well | place: Japan: Minami-Kanto gas field, natural gas well KTG3 | collected 2017-06 | reverse complement strand
ATGTTCTGGTGCGCAGATTGACCCTGATTCTCGCAAGCAATTCTTCGAAAGCAAACGGTTTTCTGATGTAATCGTTCGCACCAGCCTCGAGACCGAACACGACGTCATCCGTGGTATCACGAGCTGTCAGCATCAGGATCGGGATGCCGGCATGTTCCTTTCGAAACTGCCGGCATACTTCGATCCCGCTGAGTCCCGGCAGCATCCAGTCGACAATCAGGAGATCATACTCGCTGGAGAGGGCCATGGCAAGCCCTTCCCTGCCGTTGAAGGCAAGATCGACGGCAAAATGCTCTTCTTCAAGCCCCTCCTTAAGAAATCGGGCTATTCCCGGCTCATCTTCAATAACGAGAATACGCATGCTGCATGTCGGGTTCATTGAAAAACCAAACGAAAAAGCGACTCTACGTCCTTCTTGTTTTTTTCTGCTATCTCTTCAAGAGTATCCGCTGAATCAGACACCTTGATGCCATTATGTTCCAGCCTGAGCGTTAAAACATCTGCCGGAGCCCGAACGATAGCGGCAATGTCAGCAAGAGATGCCTGTTCAAGAGATTCAATAGCCTTCTTCCTCGGGTTTTCCTTTTCCTCTACCCAGGGATAGAGGGACAGCACAGCAACAGCCAGACCCCCGACAATCAAAGACAAAGAGCCTGCTCTTTTAAAATACCCGCTGAAAGATTTCCAGTGCGTAAGGAGGTGTAGAAGTGCTGCGCTGACAATAAGCCAGCTGGCCCATTCGTGAACCGGCTCCACAATTCCGGGTTCTATATGGAAAAAGATCAAAAGGCCGGTCACTGCCGAAATAATGAACGCTCCCGCCATAAGCGGGGTCGTCCAGGTTCTCATCGAGGTATTCATAGGTTTCTCCTTTGTTGAAAGTGATTTCCATTACTGTCTGAATCGGTTGCAGGGTTTTATTTCTTCGGTCCTGTCACGTCGAGACGATAGACCTCGACACCGACTGAACCTTTTTCCCGCTCCAGTTCGCCATAGAGCGTGACCGGTGTATCCTGACCGACAGTAATTCCATTAAAAAGATAAGACTCGATTTCAACGTCTATCGTCCCTGTCTTGTCCCTGAAAAGATAGTGTTCTTCGCGAAGCTGCCCCACGATATTACCCTGAAGCGATACTGCAGCATCGTCGTTCATTGTTTTTGCTTCTTTCACCGTAACTGTCGTTGCAGCGGTCTTGAGCGGTCCGGTATATTCAGCCATTGCCGGGATGCTGAAGATGCTGCCAACAATGGTTGCAATACCGATAATCCTTTTCATCATGATCATTCTCCTTTTCTTTTGCTTATCGTGTTGAAAATTCAGAGATCTCTTCGCTTCGCATCTGCTTGTTCTGAACCGACGCGTATTCGAAGCACTGAAAAAAAAGTAACACAGCAATCCTTAGAACGATCTAAAGGGAATCTTAAAATTTGATTAAAATTTATTGAGGGGCAAAAAAGAAGAAATCATACTTATCTGCTGAGCATGCTTTCCAGCAGTTCCCGCAATTCACTCATGGAAATCAGGTTCCTGTCGGCTATAGCTTTCAAGGTCATTTCCAGTTCAGCATCGATGTCTTGCTGACGAAGTGCGAGCTGCAGCGAAACCGCCGAGATCCCGGCGCTGTCCGCAGGGTTTTTCTTCCCAGGCCTTTTGCAGGCAGAGTGGATTTTCCTGATTTCTCCGGAGCGATATGCCGATAGAGCTTTTCTGCGATCGTATTGTTTCGCTCGGCAATTTCGGCAAGCGTTTCGTCAACCGAACTGACGCTGAAACCCGCTTCCGTAAGCTTTGTCTTCAGTGCCTCGGCTTCTCCCCCGAGACCTGGCTGCAGCGCCAACTCGACGAGCGTCATCGCTTCGGCATGTGGAACCGGAGGTTGCCTGTCCTGCTCTTCCCACGACTCAGAAATGCGGTTTCCGAAGTCGATGATCGCAGAAAAAGGCTGGACAGCATATATCGTTCCTGCAGCGAGCACAAGAAAAAGAACGAGGCTCACCAGAAGCTCTTTCGGACTTTTCAGGCCCTGTGTCTTCTTTGTTTTCAGATAGGAGAGAAAAGCTTTCCAGTTGATGACGAAAAGATGAAAGAGCGAGAGAACCGCAAAAGCAAAACTGAAAATTGTATGCTGGTTTTCCCATCCCCTTTTCGTAAGACCGAGTATTCTCCAGTCTGTCCAGTTCGCTACCCTGCCGGGAGGAGAAATATAGAGGATCAATCCCGATACAAGCAGCATCAGAAACGCAAGCAGCAACCCGAAACTGATGAAAATCCTTCAGTTGAACGACTTCTTCATAAAAACCTCACCATCAATGGTTTATAAGCTGCCGTTTGCCGCCGCCTAAGCCCCTGCCTCTGCCCATCACCGGGTTGTACTGATCCCAAAACCATTCGGAAACCGCTTTCAGCTCCTCGTCGCTCAAGGGGATGGCCGGCATCAGTCCAAAACGCGATGCCGCCTCCTCATCGACAGCCTTGTTCTTGTCGGGTTCCTTGAGAAAGGCGACCATCGCAGCAACCCCCTCCTCTTTCGTCGCATATTTCTGGTGGTACCTGTTGGCTAACGGGACAACCGGCGGAGCCGATTTCGGGGGAGGATTGACGGAATGACAGACGCTGCAGTTTCTGTTGAAGACATCTTCTCCACCGGGAGTTTCTGCCATGCCGTCGAAAAGAGGAAAACCTGAAGCAATCAACGATACCATACAGCAGCACAAAATCTTTTTCATGATTGATCTCCTGTTACTCATTCTCCATCGAAACATCAACATCCATTCAGAAGACTGATTCTATCACATGAAGTTAAGGATTTTTCAGGGAGAACAGGCTCGAACCCCTCCGCTTATCTTGTTAGTCCGGTGCTCTCTTCTTTTCATCCTGCAGAATTACATACACGGTTGATCTCCCGATATTCCTCTGCCGCGCAATGTCGGTAGCCCCAAGCCCCTGCTCTTTCAAGGCGAGAACTTTTTTCCGGTCAATCGATCGTTTTCTCCCGAACTGAACGCCCTTCGCTTTCGCCTCCAGGCGCCCCTCGTTGGTCCGCTCGAGAATCCGCTGACGTTCTGCCTGGGCAACAGCTGAAAGAATGGTCACCACCATCTTCCCCATCGCCCCTTCGGTGCTGATCCCGTTATCGAGAAACCGAACGGCCGCACCCAGCTCATCAAACTCCTTGATCAGCTGGATCATGTCTGCCGTGTCACGGTCAAGCCGGTCGAGCTTCGTGATCAGGATCACACCCCCTTTCTCGACCTTCTGACGCAATGCCTGCAGACCATCACGATTCATGCTTCCGTCAGATTCTTTAAATAGATCAGCAACTGATCTGAAAAATCCTTGTTCTTCCAATGATCGCGCAACTGCATGCCAATATTGGCTTTCCTAACATACAGCGCCATCATGTGAAATTGATCATGCACAAAACAATAGTCATTTTTGTGCCAAAGAATGTAGATGCCTTCTATTTGATCCAACCCCCATTCTTTGATGTGATGGTCACAGATGCTTCGATCACCGAACCAGCCTATATTCGAGTAATTTGTCGCAGAGCAATGGGATACACAAGTTCGCCCGCAGCAATTTGATCAAACTCTTCGTCAGTCTGATCGCATTGACAACAACAACCCTCAAAGTAGTTCGCCATAGATTTAGATAACCTTCAGATTTGATGCCCAACGTAAGCCCTCTGCGTCGTCGCGATATTCTGACATGATTCCGGCAATGATCCTGACACCAGGTTAGGGTATGGTTCAGATGGACGATGCCCTCATAGCAACGCCTGATGGCAACGACGTATTGTGAAATCCCATAAAAATCCTTACATACAGGTATCGCCGATTTAATGCAGACAACTTGCGGGGCGATTCACAAATGTCGCTAAAGCGTCGCGGTTCATGAATCCTGACATGGCCGTTGCGCCATGCGTAACCTCAGGATGAAAGGAAAACAAATCATGAACCAGAAAGATCGCCTTCATTACTCTCTCTCATTGCCTCTCAGCCTTGAAATCGACGGCGTAGCGGTAAGAGCAATCGCCAGAAAGTCCTATCATCACCACTCGGTCGAACTTCTCGAGCCTTACAGGGTTAAGGCTACGGGAACGTTTCTCGGCTATCCCGCAGTGTATGCCTGGAAAACATTTGTAGAAAGCCCCAAATACACCGACAGCGAAACCCTTGTAAAAAATGCCTTCAGGTGTTACAGGGATCTGCTCCTCCGGTCTGAGGAACTCAGGGAGAAATTTACGCTGTTCCTTCCTCAGATACGTGCCTGCCGGGACGGGGCTGAAAGCATCGAGCACCTCTATAACACACTGAAAAAATGCAGAAAGGCGGCCTGCAATGCCGGCCTCCTGACCTGGCAGACTTATGAACAGTATGCCGAGGGCCTCGATGAAAAAGTCAGGAACTTACGATACCATTGCGACAGCCTTCAGCATGAATGGTTCCTTGATCAGGGCCTAAAACAAGCCATAAGCTTCTTCGGGGAACAGGAAATCCGGGAACTGATCACTGACAGGGAACTGCAGTTAAGCTGTTCCTGTGCGGATTGAATACCGGCTGAGTGACAATGCGCCGAAAAACAGCACTTTCATGGATATGGCCGGTGCTGTTTTTCGGCAACAAACCAGTTGCGAGCTAAACTGGCTGCATCGCTGTCTGACGACCTGAGGAAATTGTACTCCCTTTCCGGCAACCTTTATTCGTGGTGCCGATAAAAAACGGCAGAAAATCCTGCCAGAACAATTGGGAGCACCTCGAAAAAGCTGTTCCACACCCCGATTGTTTCGTTGGTCGGTGCTCGAAATCCTCATGTACTGCGGTGTACTCTCTGGTTTCTCCGCTCCGTCCCTCTTGCACTCAGGGCGCTCAAGACACGGTGAGTAGACCTGAGGAATTTCACCTCCAGCCCCTCGCACAACTGTGCGTGAACGTCTCCGCTCACACAGCTCCCATCATCCAGCCATTGGAAGATATCCTACCTTCCAGTGCAGCAACTCCCCTTTCTCGGTATTTTTATGGCCGTCTGCAACCATGTCCCGACCTTTTTCGATCATGGTGAGTCCCCTGGCTTTCAACCGCTGGCATTTTGAACGTATCGCTCACCAGTATTCCATGTTTTGCCGATTGAAAGGGAATCATTGTCTTGAAGAGCCACTGAGTCTCCTACGAACGGGAGTTGTGAGTTTCTGACTCCGTAAGGTCGCCATTAAGCCTGGCTGCAACTGCAGAACGGAGGAATCGATGCTGTTGTCGTGATAGGGGGAGACGGCTCCTTTACCGGAGCGTTGACGATATCGCACGGCAGCATGTTCATGGTTGAAGTCATGAGGCCATAAAGCGGGTCTGCCTGCTTTTTCGTCATAACCAGATGCGATTGACACGGTGTCGGTGCTGCATGCCTACCCGCTCTCTGATTCCGGGAAACCCTGTCTCTGCGCAAAAAGCCTCAACGGTTTGATCCGTTGAGGCTTTGGATAGCGCGATGAAAAGGATCTGATGATCTACTTTGTGTCGGTATTCTCTTGCTTTTCCTCGGGGACACAAGGGTGCGAAGGCTGGTCGCCGTGGCACTCCCTGATTGTTTCCGGAGAGCATTGTTCCGGGGCGCTTTTCAGCATGTCCGGGTTCTGGCAGCAGCAGGATTTTTTTTCTTCACTCATGGTTCGGCTCCTTTGTTTGTTGATTGACGGCAATTGCTTGAATGCAGGTTCGACGTGCCGAGAAGAACTGACGCGATTTCATTCCACTCCTGAAGCACTTCCCTGTTGATGCGGTAATGAACGTAGTATCCATGTTTTTCCGGGTTTACCAGACCGACATCCCGCAAGACCCTGAGATGCTGGGAAACAGCTGCAGCAGTTATTCCGAGCGTCTTTGCCAGGGCATTGACACACAGAGAACGCTCTTTCAGCAGTTCAACCATTCGCACCCGTGAACCAACGGAAAGCACTTTGAATAATCTGGCGGTTTTTTCAACGTCACTCATTCTCGAAATTTAATTAAGTATACACGCAAATAGTAAATCAGACAAACGAAAAATCAAAGGGCAATGTCACCCATAAAGGCTTTTTTTGTTGAAATTTACTTTAATTTGTAAAGTTCTTTAACAAAAAAAACAAAAAACCATTGCCGCGACACAATACTATTCGTAACGCAACGCTTCGACCGGTTTGAGATCGGCGGCTTTCCTTGCGGGCCAAAGACCGAAAAAGAGGCCGATAAGCATAGAGAAGGTTGTGGCAAGAAGAACAGAGAACAGCGATGTTTTGACACTCCACCCGGCAAATACCGATAACGCCCATGAGACGCCTGCGCCGGCACCGATGCCGATCAGGCCGCCAGTGAGGGTCATGCCGACGGATTCGACGATGAACTGCAGCATGATATCGGATTTTCGTGCTCCTATAGCCTTGCGAAGCCCGATTTCCCTGGTGCGTTCAGTCACCGAGACAAGCATAATGTTCATGATGCCGATACCTCCAACAACAAGCGAGATGGCCGCTATCGAACCGAGCAGGAGGCTCATGGTCTCTGTGGTGGAAGTCAGCATCTGCTGGATCTCGGTCATATCTCGGATAGAGAAGGATTCATCGCTCTCCTTGAGTCGGTGGCGTTTGCGGATAACCCGCTCGATAGCGTTTTTTGCCGCATCGATCGATGAAGGGGAAGCTGCCTCGACGTAGATCCCGTCCAGATAGTCCTTGCCGAGGACCCGGTACATTGCGGTGGTAACAGGGATCATAACAACGTCGTCTGCATCACGATGTCCGGCAAAACCTTTGGCCGGAGCAACGCCGATAACCGTAAAATTGATCCTGTTGATCTTGATGGTCTTGCCTACCGGATTGGTATTGCCGAACAGCTCCTTGACAACCGTAACCCCGATAATGGCTGTTTTTTCGCGTCTGCTGATCTCACCGGGAGTAAACCAGCGCCCGATGGAAGGAATCGCCGAACGCATCTCTCCGTACTCCATGCCGACACCGTCGAGAGAGGTGCTCCAGTTATTATTGCCGTAAACGATCTGCGCGCTGCCGCTGACGGTACCTGCCGCACGCTTGACCACGGTTGACAGGGCGGCAATATCCTCGACATCTCGAAAAGTGAAACGGGTAACCGCTCCGGCTCCCTGCGTGGCGCCGCGAATCGTTGCCGAACCGCCTCGAACGGAAAGCAGGTTCGACCCCATCGACTTGAGCTGCTCCTGCATCGATGCTTTGGCTCCTTCGCCGAGGGCCATCATGGCGATGACCGATGCCACACCGACAAGTATGCCGAGAACCGAGAGAAACGAACGGATCTTGTTGGAGAGAATGGACTGGACAGCCTGCAGCAGAAAGCCGGTGAACCGGCCGTTTCGCCACAAAGGAATTGTGACATCGGCTTCTATATCCGTCTTATTGTCTGTAATCGGTTCAGGAAGTTTCCTGCCGGTCTTTTGCTCATCGCTCAGGATCTGCCCGTCGCGCATGATGATGATGCGGTCGGCATAGTCTGCGATATCGTTCTCGTGCGTCACCATGATGATCGTCTTGCCTTCCTCGTGGAGTCGCTTGAGAATATGCATGATTTCCGCTGAATTCTTCGAATCGAGATTGCCTGTAGGTTCATCGGCGAAGATGATCAGGGGATCGCGCACCAGCGCACGGGCAATGGCTGCACGCTGCTGCTCTCCTCCCGACAGCTGATTCGGGGTATGGTCGACGCGGTCCTGGAGGCCGACGGCAGCGAGCCGCTCGATAGCCTCTTTCCTGAAATCACCTTTCCTGCCGCTGTAGATGTGCGGAAGACGGACATTGTCGGTGATGGTCATGCGCCTGAGCAGATGAAACTGCTGAAACACAAAACCGGCGACATTGTTGCGCAGGGAGGCCAGCTCGTCCTCGGTCATGGTGTTGACGTTGCGGCCGAAGAGGAGGTATTCACCGCTGTCGGGCTTGTCGAGAAGTCCGAGAATCTGCAGCAGGGAGGATTTACCGGATCCCGAAGCACCCATGATAGCAATAAACTCTCCCTGACGCACCGAGAGCGAAACCCCTCTGAGCGCGTGAACCGGGCTCTCGCCGATCTGGTAGGTTCGACAGATATCCTTCAGCTCGATCATGTTGCGCTATCTTCTCCTTCGCTGGGGCATGAACGGACTTGTTCCGCCGCCGTTACTGTCAGGAAGCTCGAAGGAATCATCGGACAGAAGAACCGTATCGCCCGTCTGCAGGCCTTCGAGAATCTCGATATGCTCCTCATCCTGCAGGCCCGTCGTGACCGGATGGTATCCTGCCGGGGTGAGGCCGTCTGCGCCCGCTCTGAGCACCACGGTCCTGCCGTCGACGCTCTGGACAGCTTCAGGAGGCAGCAGGACCGCATTCTGCTTTTCCTGAACGATGATCACGATATTGGCGCTCATGCCCGAACGGAAAACATCGGGAATTGTCTCGGGAATAATATCGACATAATAGATATTGACGTTGCCCTCCAGATGCGATTCATAGTAAATATGCTCGACGATCCCGCCAACTCTGATATCGGGATAGGCATCGAGGCTGATAGCTGCTTTCTGACCGATAGAGATCCTGCCGATATCGGTTTCGTCAACATAGCCTTTGACGATGAGGCGGTCGGAAAGGACAAAGAGCGAATCGCTCGTCGTCACTGTCTGGCCGGGTTCGATGCTCCTGACAATGATCTGGGCGTCGATCGGCGAGAGAATCACGGTTTTTTTATACACGTTCTCCCAGTAAGCCTGTTCGTCGGGATCCTGCAGCCTCGCTGCATCGAGCAGTGCTGCCCGTTCGGTAGAACTGACAAGCGCAAGCTGGTCTCCCCCGCTGACCATATCGCCCTCGCTGACAAGAATCTCTTCGACTCTCCCGGCAATGGAAGACTGAATCTTGAGCCTGTTTCGCGGTTCAACGACACCGGTCGTCGACACGGTCCCGTTAATCGCTCCCGTTGCTGCAGTGACCGTTCGAAACCTGGCGGCCTGCTCCTGTTTGTTCAGTACCATGAACCATACTGCTGCGGCCGCACCGGCAAGCAGGAGAACGACAATGGCTGTGATGAGAATGTTTTTATTCATGCAACGTCACTCCTTTTGCCTTCATCCATTCGGCCTCGGCAAGAAGCAGTTCCGCCTCGGCATTGAGATATGCTTTTTTTGAACTCACAAGATTGTCCTCGATAATGACCCAGTCGTCGAAACTGATCAGACCGTTGGAGTACTGGGCGTTGGCGATTGTTGACCGTTCGACGGCAGCATCGAGAAATTTTTTCTGCACACCGACGTTTTCAGCGGCATCCTGAAAATTTTTCCAGCTCTCTTCAAGGGTATCGAGCACCTGAAGATACCCGCTCTGCTCCTGCCCTTCCTGGTTGTTGAGCGCTGCGAGCGCCCTGGCGACCGATGCCCGACCGCTGCCGCCTTCGAAAATCGGTATGGAAACAGAAAGACCGGCATTCCAGTCAAGCTCGTCCGGCGGCCATTGATCAATAGAGCTTCTGCCTACGGATGATGTCAGCGAGAGTTCAGGGGCAAATGAACGTTTCGAGGCGTCCAGATCATGCCTGGCAGCCCTTGTCGAAGCTTCAAGCTCCTGAACCTGTGGATTCCGTCGGGCAAGGGCTGTAAATTCCGGTGTTGTCGAGAGAGACTCCGTTGCACTGAACGTTCCTTTCACGCTTACATCACTTCTTTCGTCGCGTCCGAGAGCCGAAGCAAGTTTCGAACGGGCAAGCAGGAGGGCGCGCTCAGCACGGGCAACCTCGAATACCGCTTCGGCCATATCGGCTTCTGCGCGTCTGAGCGAGCCGAGATGCTCCCTGCCCGCATTGTAGCGAAGCTGAAGAAGACGAACGTTTTTCTTTCGGCGTTCAGCAATTTCTCCGGCAAGGCCGACAAGCTCCTGTGCTTTCAGGAGGTCGACAAATGCTGTCCTGAGCGCAAGGCGCACTTCAGACGAAACAGTACCGTAACGGTATCGGGCGGCGTTGATCGACTCGTCTGCGCCTGCAATAAGGCTCGATGTCGATCCTCCGTCATAGAGTAGCTGGGAAGCTGAAAGCGAATAGGAGAAGGATGACGACGAAGAGCCGCTTCCTTCTGTCGTGCCGCTCTGTGTTGCGCTGAGCCCTGCCTGCACCTGCGGAAGTCCTGATGAGGCAGTGATGCGCCTCGTGGCCCCGGCCTCATCGATAGAAGCGCGTGAGGATAACAGGGCGGGCTGGTTCAGAAGAGCCTCGCTGACGCATGCGTCCCACGTCAGGACTTCTCCTGCTTGTGCAGCAGAAGCGGCAATAAAAAAAAGAAGCGTCAAAAGCGCCATACGATAGCGTCGATGAAATATCATATGATCTTTTCTCTGCATGGTTGTCATGGTTCTGCAAGTAAGCATCGTAACAGATTCCTCTGTATGACGCTGAAAACGCTTCAAATTGTCGGTCGGACTAACAGGTCAGCTCCGGTGTCAGTTCATGTCGGGAGACGGCATCATCTGCGGAAACATATGATGGCTGTCCATTACCCTTTTCTGCTCGTCGTTCAGAATTCTTCGGAGATAGATCAGCGCCTCGATTCGATCAACCGTCATCTGCGCGTGAATATCGCCGATCTTTCCGGCAAGAGCATTGATCGCCGTCCTGTCCGGATTGTCGCGAAATGCTGCTTCTGCCATGTCGGCCCTGAGCAAATCAAGCTGTGCCCGCAGTGTAATCATACGCTTGCGCTGCCGGAGCTTATGCTTTTTCAGCTGTGCAAGCTGCTTCGGGCTCAGGTCAAGCGCATTGAACATCTTTCTTCCATCGAATTCCTGACGATCTTGCCTGAATTCCGCCTTACGGGAAGTACGTTCCGGCCCGAAAGCTGTCACCGGACGAGGCCCGGCAAGTAGTGCAGGGATCAGAAGCACCAGGCTTGCGGCGGCAATTCGTGTTCTGCAGTTCATCATAATCATTCTCCTCTTTTCATGCTTGACTGTATTAAGGTTCCTCTCTGTAGGGCACCTCTATTAATTTGTTGCGAGTCCCGAATACGTCGTTGGTCGGTGCTCGAAATCCTCATGTACTCTGTGTACACTCCTGTTTCTGCGCTCCGTCCACCTTGTCTTCAGCTCGCTCACGACAATAAATAGAGGTGCCCTGTATTGTCGTGAAGGCTCCGGGAACGAGGCGAACGGAAAACATCCATTGAGATTCTCATCAGTTTGATTCATCCGTAAAATATTCCGCAAGGGCAGCCGGTACACCGTAGGCTTCATAGCTGAATGCCGAAGCCGCTGTCTCGCTGCCGTCCACTCCTGCCATTGCGTTCCAGTCTTCTATATAAGCATCAAGAACACCTGCGTTGGTCATCGCACCCGGACGGGACGAGATGATGAACGGCGTTACGACCACTACCAGGAAAAGCGCTGCGACGGCCGCGGCAGATACCATTATCCGATGGATAGTGACGACATCCTGCTTTTTGCGGGAAGCAAGCTCGACGATGCGATCCGCCATCTCCGCGTCGTTTGGGGCAGAACGTTCAGGGCGGAGCGCCAGAGAGGCCAAACGGTACTCTTCGGCAATCCTTCTGCAATGCGAACAGGTTTCAAGGTGCCTGTCAAGATCCACACAGGACTCTTCGGGAGCGATCTTCAGCGCCCGGTCGACAAGGTATTGTTCAACATCCTTACAGTTCATCAGCGTCTCCTCCCTCAGCGATATAGCATTCTTTAAAAGCAGCCATTGCCCTGCGCAATCGTGTTTTCACTGTACCAAGCGGTATTCCGACGGCATCGGCAATCTCCTCCAGCTTCAGATCGCACTCGAACCGCAGCAGAAGACACTCCCGGTAGTGAGGCTTGAGCTGCATGAGCGCTTGCTGAACGGCGAACCGCCGCTCCTCTTCAACCAGATCCTGGATCGCCCTGTCGTCTGCATGCAGAAAATCATCGGCATCGAGCAGCGACAGGCTTTTTTTTCTGCGCAGCCTTCCCCGGCCGAAATTCAGGGCCACACGGTACAGCCATGGCTCAAGTCGTCGCTTCGGATCGTAGCGGCTTCGTTTTTCAAAGGCGTGCAGAAAGACATCCTGACTGAAATCCTTCGCATCGTCACGATTGGCGAACAGTTTGAGACCGATCCTGAAAACAGTATCGCCACATGCGTTCACAACAGCATGAAGGGCATCAGGATCCCCGTTCCTGAAACGTTGCGAAATGTCCTGGTCGATGAGGGTCATGCACTCCTTTTTTCTTTACTATACATGATCGAGCCAAAAGGTTTCAGAATAATTGCACGGTCATGCAAAAATTTCATTCCTCTGTCCTGCCCGCTGAAGATTCACTATATTCATCTTTTTGCAGCGATCATCAACGCTACAGGCTCAGAACGTGTAACTGTATGAAGATTCAACGAAAACCCGACTGGCTGAAACTCCGGCTTGCAGGAACGGCTCAGTTTGCATCGACAAAAAAACTGATCGCCGGCTACGGGCTCAATACCGTCTGCCGGTCAGCGCAGTGCCCGAACCTGCATGAGTGCTGGTCATCGGGAACGGCAACCTTTCTGCTGCTTGGCAGCACCTGTACGCGAAGCTGCAGGTTCTGCGCCGTAGGCACAAGGCAGAGTCCGCCGCCGCCGGACCCGGACGAACCCGTCCATGTCGCCGAAGCGGTCCGGAAAATGAAGCTCACGCACGTTGTCCTGACAAGCGTGACTCGCGACGACCTGCCCGACGGCGGTTCAGATGCGTGGGCAAAAACAATAACGTGCATCCGGGAGATCAATCCGGCAACAACCATCGAGTGCCTGATTCCGGATTTCAGGGGAAATTGTGACGCACTGCACAGGGTCATGGATCTTCGTCCGGACGTCCTCAACCACAATGTTGAGACCGTTCCGTCGCTCTATGCCGCTGTACGCCCCGAAGCGGACTACCGCCAGTCGCTCGACATCATCCGTCTTGCTTCGAAAACCTATGGCCTTCCTGCCAAATCAGGCCTGATGGTCGGCATGGGAGAAACCGCTGAAGAAGTGGGCACAGTCCTCGACGATCTTGTGGCATGCGGCTGCAGTCACGTGACGATCGGCCAGTACCTCCAGCCATCGAGCGCCCATTATCAGGTTCAGCGCTACGTCACGCCGGAAGAGTTTGAACGCTACCGGATCCTCGCAGGTGAAAAAGGATGCACAACGGTCCAATCAGGCCCCTATGTTCGAAGTTCCTATCACGCTGCAGAATGCGTAGAGAACAAGCATAATACACTTACCACAACGTAAAACATAACCACACTATGGAATGGTCCGTACCCGTGAAAATCTTTACCTACTGGTTCATTGCCATCGCAATAGGACTCGTCTTTTTCAGGAAAGAAACGTTCAGTTACAATACGAATTTCGACCTTCGGCGCAAGGTGCTGCTTATCGCTTCGCTCTGCATCGTCGCATTCAACGCTTTCGTCTATTCCAACTCGACCTTTGACGGAGGAAGAACGATTGACCCGCTCTCGGTCGTGCTCTTTACGATAGGAAACGGCATCTCAGAAACATTCATGTTCTACGCTTTTTTTATTCTTGGCGAAAAACTCGCAGGTATGATCACCAAAAACCCGTGGGCACTGTTTATCACCGGCTTCGTTTTCTTCATGATATACAGCGGATTTATCCACGCGCTTTTCTGGCTCGATATGCTGCCGGAGCATGTCAACCAGGCAAGCCCCTTCAAACCGCTTTTTATGCCGACCCAGATCCTGATTGCCGGCAGTTGGGCATTGTCCTTTTTCTGGTACCGCGACCTGCCGACCGTCTTCGTCCTGCACGGACTGGTTGATCTGACGATGATACTGAACGTTAAATTTTCGGTTTTCGGCTGACTATTGACTGCTCATGCAAACCCTTTTCAACCTTGAACTTTGAGCACATGCACTATAGTGGAACAGTTCTCGTTGCCGGAGCCACAGGAAGAACCGGACAGTGGGTCGTCAGGCGCCTGCAGCACTACGGTATCGATTACCGTCTTTTCGTTCGTTCAGGCAAGAAGGCGCTTGAGCTCTTCGGACCTGAAATTACCGACAAACTCACCCTAGGCAGCATTGAAAACGATGAGGAGGTACTGGCTGCGGTAAGCCATGCCGATGCGGTAATCTGTGCAGTCGGCGGCAACGTCATGAATCCCGAAGCCCCTCCCCCTTCGGCAATCGACCGCGACGGTGTGATCCGGCTTGCGGCACACGCACGAGAGCAGGGAGTCCGGCACTTTGTGCTCATCAGCTCCCTTGCGGTCACCAAGCCCGATCACCCTCTCAACAAGTACGGTCAGGTACTGACCATGAAACTCGAAGGAGAAAACGAGGTGCGCCGACTCTTCAGTACGAAAGGGTTCAGCTACACCATCCTCCGCCCCGGCGGGCTTGCAGAAGGCGATCCGATGGAGCATCCCCTGCTCTTCGATACAGGCGACCGGATTGAAACCGGAAAAATCAACCGCAGCGATGTTGCCGAAGCGGCCGTCGAATCGCTCTGGACACCAGAGGCGCACAACCTGACATTTGAACTGGTTCAGACCGGGGACGAGGCACCGCAGACATCATTTGAAGCATACTTCAAACGCCTGTAACAGAAACGTATCCAGTCAATATCCTATGATTGTTTTTTTTGAACCGTTCAATCCGGTCCCTCAGGCCCTGATTGCCACCCTGTTCATCCGGGGAGTGACGGCGGCAGGGACAATGATCTTTGTCGTGGTTGAAGAATTGATCCCCGAAACGCAACGAAAGTATGAAAACATCGATCTGGTCACGATGACCACCATGATCGGTTTTTCGGTTATGATGACTCTCGACGTCGCGCCGGGGTAAATCGAGCAGCCATCATGGTAAACGCCATGCCGCCAATCATCGATGGAAGTGATTGCGGGCGAACAAGCGAATTGCTTCCCTCTATCCCCCTTATTTTCGGCACAAGCTTCGCTGCAACGGTTTCCGGGGTAGCCGCCGTCAACTCGAGGAACGCTCGTGTTGCCTCATCGGTATCCCGCAGCAGCAGATCGGTCAGCACAAGGCCCGGGCTGACTTCATGAACGCCGATTCCCGATATTCCCGCTTTTTCGAGCTCCCTGCAAAGATGCCTCGTCATTGCGGCAACCCCTGTCTTCGATGCCTTGTGCGGTACCGGCGATCGCGAAAACCGCGCCCCGAATGTGGTGAACCCGAAATTGAAAATATGATATGCCGGGCTCTTTTTTTCGGGCTGCAAACGCATAATCTCCAGAGCGGTTTTGCTCATCAGCATGGAACCATACAGATTGGTGGTGCATGTCTCCAGCATATCACGATCGTCAAGTTCCCACAAAGGACGTTTGCGATACCCCGACGTTCCTGCGTTATTCAGCCAACGGTCCACCCGCCCATGAGAGGAAACGACAAACGAACCAAACCGCCGGGCATCGTCCGGACTTGTTACATCGCATACCATACCCGACACACGTCCTTCCGGAACACGTTGCTGCAGCGACGCGACAGCGCGCTCAACGCCCTCCTGGCTTCTTGCGCAGATAACCACCCTGTCGCCAGCCTCGAGAAAGGTTGCCGCAAGAGCATAACCAAGCCCCCTGCTCCCGCCGGTAATCACAATACCGAGGCTTTCTCCCGACAGATCATCCATGAAGGCCTCCGGTCAATGATTGCTGCGCGATTCGTGAACGCAGTTCCATAGCCATCGCCCCGGATATGCAGGCGGCATACGGCCAGAAAGGGTCATTGAACAACGCATCAACTCCTGTCCTGTACAAACAGCTATTAAATGTATTAATCACTAATAAAGGAAACATAAATAATATCAATAGCACAAAAAATAACTATAATAAAAAAGCACACTCCCTTATTGCTCTTGTGCATACATAAACTTTGTTTTGTAAAGTACTTTGCAGCACAAAACAAAAAAAACAAACGGCAGGATGCAACACTGCCGCTGGAACCGGATGACGAACGATATCAGTAGGTCATAACCCGTGGAAGTTTTTTCGCTTCGGCAATCCATGTTTCAAGATCAGAGAGAGAAGGCACCGATGCAAGAATTTTTTCCTTGCGGTTCACTTCCTTGATTTTCGAGTGGAGATGCCCTGGATTTCTATGCGACAGTTCAGGAATCGTATCGACACCCGATGCTTCGAGAAGACCGGCGATTTTCATATCGATTCCCTTGATACGGCAAAGATCGGCACAATTGACAATGGAGAGCAACTCTTTCTCATCGATGTGCAGTTCGGCAGCAAGAGCCTTCCTTCCATGCGGGTCGCAGCCTCGCTCGAGAAGAGAAGCCACTGTCGTAATGCCTTTGCGCTTCATACCATCTGCTTTGGTAATGCCAAGAACTTCAAGCTCGCTCGATGGTGCCTGAGAAGTCTGCGACACGGCTCCACTGACCGTCAGACTGACGCGCTCAACCGAAGGGAATTTGGGAGAGGTCCCGGGAAGAGAAAATGGAGCAAAACGCTGTATCAGGTCCAGAAGAGCGTTGAACTGATCCTTGAAGGGGATATTGTCTGCCGCGGTTGATGCGCCGAACCTTATAGCGAAGCCCATGCCCTCGAGAACATCTCCAAGGTTCTCCCTGCTGTTCATCTCCCCTTTTCGGATGCGGTCGATAACGTTCGAGACACCGGGAATAAACCGTTCTGCAGCAGCTTTTCCCATTTCCGCACCATAACTGAAAAGAGAAAGCGGATTCTGCAGGAGCATTCTTCGGACCTCTTCGGGCCTGGAAATAACCCTGATCGTCCCCTCTTTTTCAATGGTAGTCTGACAGGCAAGCCGTCCGCCGCTCGAGATCTGCCTTTCAGAAAGAAAGGCCCTTTCGATCTCGCTCAGAGGAGAAAGACAGTCCCTTCCCTCAAAAACGGTCACATAACAGGTCTGGCATATGCCGTGACCACCGCATACATAGCCGACGTGGCACTGGTTCTCCTGCGCAATTCGAGACAACTTCTCGCCGAGGGACGCGCTGCAGGGTTTATCATTAATAATGATATTCATAGAGCGTTGTATTATAGTCGTTTATCCGGATAGCCGGTCGTGACCGGCATGATTGATGTGCTGTATTAAAAAGTTACTAAAATACAGAGACATTCTTCAAACAAAGCCTCTGCCGAATAAAAGAAAAACGGCCGTCGGCGCCTGCCGTGCATTTCCGTCAATTTCTTTCTACATTACGACAAAGCGCGGCCGTAAGGTGCAGGGTGATCGCCTGTGCGCACGGCCTGGCGAACATCAGAGCACCACTACCGCCGACCGTCTGGCACCACCCGTTATGAACACGTTGCATTCCGATCAGAATCGCCTCTGGAATTTTGCCGTCGACCGGGGAGGAACATTTACCGATATCATCGGTATTGCTCCGGACGGCTCGATGCATGTACGAAAACTTCTTTCAGGTTCCGACGCCTATGAAGACGCAGGAATCGATGGGATCCGCCACATTCTCGGCATCGGGCCGGAACTTCCGCTCGATTCCGCGCCGATCGGTACCATACGCATCGGTACCACCGTTGCCACCAACGCACTGCTTGAACGAAAAGGAACGCCTCTTGCCTTGTGCATCACGGAAGGATTCGAGGATCTGCTCGAGATAGGCAACGGCACAAGACCGGAACTGTTCAACCTCAACATCAGCAAACCCTCCCCTCTCTATCGTCACGTTCAGGGTGTTGTCGAAGAGATCGACAGCGAAGGTGTCGTCATCAGGGCTCTGGATCCGGCCGTGGCACGTCCGCATCTGTCGGAAATACGCAAAGCCGGGTTCGAGGCACTGGCTATCGTGCTGAAACATGCATGGATCAACCCTGTTCACGAACGGCAGCTTGCGGCTCTGGCCAGGGAGGCGGGATTTACTTCCGTCATCGCCTCCAGCGAGGTCATGCCATTGCCGAATCTCCTGAAGCGGGGCCAGACGACGGTGATCGAAGCCTACCTCAGCACGGTGCTCTTCTCGTATATCGACATGCTGCGGAAACATACAGGATCAATCCATCTCGAACTCATGCAAAGTGCCGGAGGGCTGGTTCCTGCCGCAGCGGTCCGTGCCGTAGAGACTATTCTTTCAGGACCGGCAGGAGGAGTCAACGCCCTCGCCCTGCTTTCCCGTCAGCTGGGACTTGCCGAAACCATCGGGTTCGATATGGGCGGAACATCGACAGACGTTTCCCGCTTCGGTGGCAACGTCGAACATGTATTTGAAAGCACTGTCTCCGGAATACCGTTTCATACGGATATGCTCGATGTTGAAACCGTCGCAGCAGGAGGAGGATCGATTCTCTCGTTTGATGGCATGAGAATGCAGGTTGGACCGCAGTCGGCCGGATCAGATCCGGGACCGGCATGTTACGGGCTGGGCGGACCGCTCACCGTCACCGATGCAAACCTGATGCTCGGCCGAATGCTGCCGCAATGCATGCCCCGCACCTTCGGACCTCGACACAGCGAGCCTCCTGACCGGCAGGTGACAGAAGAGCGATTCACTGAACTTGCCGCCACCGTTAACAGGATGACAGGAAGCGGTTATACAACAGAAGAACTTGCTGCGGGATATATCAGGATCGCCAATGAAATCATGTGCCGCGCAATGAAAAAGATTTCAGTATCGAGAGGATATGATATCAGAAAGCATGCACTGATCTGTTTCGGTGGCGCATCTGCCCAGCATGCATGCGATATCGCTCGCCTGCTGGATGTCGACACGATCATTGTGCCTCACCATTCCAGCGTCTTTTCGGCTTACGGGATAGCGCTTGCCGACAGGATAGAGCGCGCTGCGCGAAGTGTCATGAAGCCGCTCTCGGCGCAGCAGCTCAGTGTTCTGAAAAAAACCGCCGAAGAGATGAGCGCCCCCCTTTCCGCCAGACTCCCGCCACGCGACGATGGAGCAACAGCTATCGTCACGGGATTTCTCGATCTTCGGCCTGCCGGAACGGATTCCTGGCTCTCGCTGCCGTTCGGCACAGGAACCCGACGATTCGAAGCCATAAGCCTTGACCAGCTGCTCGACCGGTTCGAACAGGAGTACCTCGACCGCTTCGGTTTCAGCCCGGGAAGAGAGAGGATTGAAGTGGTCAATATCCGCATCGAGCTTCGCCGTCTGCGCCCTTGTCCGGCAGCCTCCCGCCCGCAAGAACCGGAGGCTCATGAAGGACTTTGCGAACCCCGCTTTTTCTGGAAGGTCTGGACCGACAGGAGGACCGAAAAGGTAGCGGTATTCGAACGGGAGCAGCTCCGCCCGGGTCACGCTATAGACGGTCCGGCAATGATCGTCGACGACCGGCTGACGCTCTTTGTCCAGCGGGGCTTTCAGACATCGATCAATCCTGACGGTACCATCATTCTCAGAGACCGTCAGAAAAATGCCGTTCAGCCGCCAACGGATAGTCCGCACGAAAAACCCGATCCGGTCATGCTCGAGGTGTTCAATAACCTGTTCATGAATATCGCCGAACAGATGGGCAACAGCCTTGCCAACACCGCCCACTCGGTCAATATGAAAGAACGCCACGACTTCTCATGTGCCCTGTTCGATGCCGAAGGGCGACTGGTTGCCCACGCGCCCCATATTCCGGTCCATCTCGGAGCCATGGAGGCAACCGTCTGCCATATCATCAGGAAGAACCGTCACACCATGAAACCGGGCGACATGTACATGGCCAACGATCCGCATCAGGGCGGGTCGCATCTTCCCGATATAACCATCGTAGCGCCCGTCTTTAACGGCGGCAGTCAACCGGACTTTTTCATTGCCAACCGCGGACATCATGCCGATATCGGAGGCATAACCCCCGGATCCATGCCCCCGTCGAGCAGGACGATTACTGAAGAGGGCGTCGTGATCAGCAACTTTCTGCTTGTCCGCGACGGCCTCCTGCACGAGAAGGAGATAACCTCCCTGCTTTCATCAGCAGCATGGCCTGCCCGCAACATTCCGGAAAGAATCTCCGACCTCAAGGCACAGATAGCGGCGAACAGAAAGGGCCTTGTCGAACTGCAGCGAATCACTGCCGCATGGGGCAACGATATGGTGAGGCGCTATATGGAGTTTCTGCAGGAAAATGCCCGTCAGGCAATGAACCGGGCGCTCATCGCGCTTGCAGGAGAGGATAAGCATTTCAGCGCATCCTTTGCCGACCTGATGGACAATGGCGCCGTCATAAAGGCATCGGTCACCGTGCGCGTGCCGGACGAGGATCGCGCCGGGATTGTGATCGATTTCAGCGGAACCAGCGATGAAGATCCGTCAAACATCAATGCCCCGGCAGCGGTAACCCGTGCCGCAGTCCTCTATACCCTTCGCTGCCTTATCGACAAGCCTATACCCCTGAACGCAGGCTGTATGGATGCCGTAACGATCATTATCCCGGAAGGATCCCTGCTGTCACCCTCCTCTTCAGCGGCCGTGGCGGTCGGCAATGTCGAAACGTCCCAGAGAATTGTCGATGTCCTCTTCGGCGCACTGGGAATGGCCGCAGCGTCCCAGGGCACCATGAACAACGTCCTGTTCGGCAAAGCCGACAACTCCGGAACCCAGTACTATGAAACGATTCCGGGCGGATCGGGTGCGATCAGAGGAGCCCGGGGCGCCTCTGGAGTACAGGTCCATATGACCAACACGAAAATCACCGACCCGGAAATTCTCGAATGCCGCTTCCGGTCTGTCCGCGTGACCGCGTTCCGTCTGCGCACCGGATCAGGAGGACAGGGAGAATGGAACGGTGGCAACGGAACCGAACGACGATTCCTGTTCACCGAACCAATGCTGCTGTCGGTGTTGTCCGAAAGACGCAATCATGCGCCGTTCGGCCTCAACGGAGGGCTTGCGGGGAAAAAAGGAAAAAATCTGCTTATCAGTGCCGATGGCAGGACAATAGAGATCGGGCATCGCGAAGAACGAATCATCAGGGCAGGAGAAACCCTTGTTATCCTGACCCCGGGAGGCGGAGGGTTCGGTGCCTGTAAGGAAACATAAAGCAGATACCGGCCCCGGAAGGGGTCGGCACCTTTGACAGAAGCAGGTTCACTCAATGTCACCAAAACGGTCGGAAAGCCAGAACTCGTAGATACCGGCAACCGCTTCAGGAACAGCATCGCGCCATTCATCGAGCTCTTCCTGAGCGAGTTCATCCCATTCGTCGCCTATTTTGCCGAGAATGAAAATCGGCAGAAGAAGACCTGATGCCTCATCGTCATCAAAAAGGGGTTTCCACTCCTCACGGTTCAGTTCGATGCCCATAGCAAAGGCATAAGCCCAGCTTTCTATGGCGATAGCTTCATCCTCCTGACTGGAAAAGCTGCAGCGCTCGTAAAGGGGAAGATAGTCATCGGGATTATCGACCAGCACACCCGCGATACTGTTCATATAGCGCAGTATGATCATCGTCAGGCGACGGGCTTCCTCATCTGACGCAAACTCGGGATCGCGGTCCTCCTCAAGGCCCCAGATATAGGGCATCCAGTCATCGGGAAGCCGCGTTGCCGGCCCGATGGCAAGAGCGGTCAGATAACCATCGACCATGTCGAGCGTCATGGCATTTTCTGACGTATTTTCAGACAGGAGAAAGTCCTCGAGTTCAACAAGTTCCTCGGCGCTAACCGGCTGCATGAGCTCATCAGAAGGATTCATAAAGAAATGATTAAAATTGAAAAATGCCGATCGTATGCAACAACCACACATGCCTGTAAGATAAACACCTTCCCTTGCCGGGAGAAAGAAAAAAAACCGTTCCTTTCAGGGGTAAGGAACGGTTTTCCTGTTGCCGTTCCACGAATGAGATCGGCAGCAGGGGGGGAATGAAGACAATCCGCCACTATCGGTTCGCCAGCTCCGGCCGGACAGTTTTCACGGAAGCAGATGTGCTTCTGTCGGCAACCATAGGACAAGGACCGGTATCCCGCACACAGCGTACCGACATCCCGTTTCCCATGCTGGTATCGTTACGAAAAACCATATCGTTAGCCCCATTCAGGTGATGGAACCAGGCAAATCCTTCGATAAAACGCGTCGAAGACCAGAAATAGGTATTGGTATTCAAATAGTAAAAACGACCGTCATTCCGACGGTATCCGGAAGGAAGTGCTCTGAATCCGCCCGATGACGAATACAGGAGAGGAAGATCAAGACCGTTTCTTGTACCGGCTTTCATGAATGCCCCCGCACAGGCCCGGCCGCCGAACATTTCGGCCAGCGAACTCCACTCTCTGTCGTCGGGAATGTGCCACCCTTCGGGCGCAAGCCCCCTGGGATCATTGATAGCATACCAGTTGTAGAGAATACCATGTGAATCCCCGTGTTGAGGATTATTGCTGTAATAACACCATGCACCTTCTCCCCTCCTTGCGGCAGCCTCCCATTCTGCAGCGGTAGCAGCATGACGGATCGGATCACCGTTACGGTAGGATGTGACGCTGAGATTTTCAGCCATCCACTGCTGACCGTTGATCGTAACCGTCCGGTAGACATTGGACTCGATATCGGACAGAGTCTCTCCCGAAGCTTCCCGGGAGGAAAACACGAAAAATCCAAGAAGCAGATATACTGCATTCAGGATACAATGACGTTTAATCATGGATCAGAGGGGGTAGGATTACTGAAACCGATCTCAATTCTTCATAGATAAGATACGAAAGATGCTGCAGAGCACAGAAAAATACGCCCTTACGCCACCATCCAAACACCCTTATAGCACACAATAAGTACGTCGGAATGATAAAAAACATCAAAAACAGAAAATCTGACGTAATTCATCTCCTTCAATAAAGCAAAAAAGTTTCCTCTGATCAGAAAAAATATCAGGCGCGGGAATAGAATACGCAACATACAGATCGATCGGGCATCATCAGCAGGATGGTGATGACACGCCCGGCCCGATAAGTGTACTTTTGCCCCCCGAAAGAGGCCGGACAGCAATTTGCGTTGTCAAACGGTCGCGCAGAACCGCTACATGAGAGATAATCCCGATCAGTTTCCCGTGCTGCTGAATCCCTGAAAGCGCATCAAGGGCCGTTTCAAGAGAATCCTCGTCAAGCGTCCCGAATCCCTCGTCCAGAAACAGCGAATCGACCCTGACCTTGCGGCTTGACATTCGGGAAAGCCCGAGTACAAGGGCAAGGCTCTCGATGGAGCTTTCTCCGCCGGAAAGATTACGGGTTGAACGCACTGCAGCTGCCTCCGCTGACTCCCTGTCCGCATTTTCCTGCCTCTGCAGCGCATCGGCTATTGCATGCCGGAGATTCAGGAGATCGCCGTCGGGCTGACGGCGTGAACGGTGCTGACTCCAATGGCATCGGCAGGTACCGCCATTCGTTGCAAAGGTCACTCCGGCAAAGCAGTCGTCGCTCATGCGGCTCATCATCTCGTTTGAATTTCTGGTGAGCCTTCCCGGACGGGGCGTCTGACCGTACAACACTATACAGATAGCATCGAGAATCGTGTTTTTGCCGGCACCGGCAGGCCCGGCGATCTGAAAAAATACCGTCCGAAGCATATGCCCTCCAGGCGATGAAAGCGGGGTACATCCCTCTCCGTAACAGACACGGTCCTTCCGGACGTCTCTCCGGGTAGAACCTTTCCGGAACATGCTCCCGATGAAAATCCCATAGGCAGCGGCGCTCCGCTGTAGCGCAGAGAGTCGTTTCCGGCCAGTCGCTGAGCGGCATGCAGGTGACCGAGGACAGGATAGTCTGTCTGCGGAGAAAAAGCCTGAGCAGGTACGCGGGCCAGCGAACCGACATAGATTTCACGAACTCCGTCGGCATCATCTGTCACACCTCCCGCCGCAAAAAGGTGACCCATGACAATCAGCGGAATATCTTCGCCAAGTGAACGTCTTCGGGCTTCGGCCGCATCGAATGCCATAGCGTAGTGATCGGTGACTGCCTCGACCAGGCGCGGATTTTTTTCGTCGCCGTTCTCGCACGATCCGGCAATGCGGATATCGCGGTCCCTGAGATAAGGCACGGCACACACAATGGCCTCCGGCTCGCCGGGTTGACGGCACAGAACGATAACCTCACCGGCCGGATCAGCAGAAGCAGCTCCTGTGACATGGATATCGAGGGTCCTGAAAATGCCTCTCGGCGCATCGGGAAGCAACGGGGAATCATGATTCCCCGCAGTGATGATCACATGACGGCAGCGGAAAGCTGCGATGCGGTCCAGAAAATTGTAACAGATCGACTGTGCCCTGCTGCAGGGTGTCGTCGTGTGAAAAATATCACCGGCGAGCATAAGCAGGTCAACCAGTTCATTTTCGACGGTCATCACCATCCAGTCAACAAAGCGCTCATACTCTTCATAGCGTTTCCTGCCGCAGAGCATGGAACCGATATGCCAGTCCGAGGTATGCAGAAATTTCACAACGATCGTTCCTGATCAGAAGAAAAGCCCTGGTACAAAAAAAATACGCTTCGTCAAACCACGGGTGCAGAATAGAGATTTCAGTCCTGTTTTTCAAGACGTTCGGCAACAAAAAACATCCGGTGAGACTTCCGGCAGAAAGGGTTTCAGGACTGCTCACCTGCATCATGGCCTGATGATGACAGGCGGATCATCCGCCCGGCAACGACAAAATGAACCCAGAATTCAGTGCTTTGCTTTCCTGTAGCAGCCTCGAGAGCCAGCTTGTATGCGTGCAGCTGTCCGGCATATTCCAGCGCTTTGAGCCTGAGGAGAGGTAACTCCGGTTCCATTGACTTATGATCGATAATCACCCAGCCGCCATGAACGCCAACAAGCAGATCGATCTGTCCCTTGAGTACCCTTCTGTCGTCAAGAACATGCTGCACCGGCATCTCGACATAAAGCTCACCGTCAGGCCATCTCTTCCTGAGCCAGGACCTGAAGCGGCGGAGACGATGGTAGAATGCCTGGTGATCGATTCTGCCCGATACACCGTATCGGTCCAGAATAGCGGCTATATGACGAGGTGTACACACACCGTCGTCCTGGACGAGAGCGAAAGCGAGAATTTCATGAACGGCCGTTCCGAGCGCGCTCATATCGCCGGCGCCGGTTATGTGACAGGGATCCGGATCATAAACCGCCTCTTCGACAACATCCATGACACCCTCATTGGAGGTCATGCGTGAGGGCAGAATATTTTCGGGGAATAACACCGCCGGAGCATTCCCCGCCCTGAACCAGTGAAGCGGTTCGTCGTCGACTATGCGTCTGACTGAAGGCTGCCGGTCGTCAAGATCATCCCATTGCCTGCAGGAAAGCGTTCGTCCTCCAGGAAGGCGAATGGTATCGTCGTGAACATCGATCAGACATTCAGCGCCTGCTGATGCAAGCCATGAAAATGAGCGGGCTTTCGAGGGAACGGCAAAGACCAGACAGTCCCTGGCACGTGTTGCCGCGACATAGAATAGCCTTGCAGCTTCCTCGCGTGCGAGCGTATCGGCTTCCAGGGCAACATCGCTCTGCAGCACGGACTCAATACCGCCAAACCCTTTTTGGGGGCCGAAAGGCGACGGCCAGAACCGTATCCAGCGGTCTCGAAGAGGATCCAGAGCATCGAGCTTGCCGCTGCTTGCGGCCATAGGACGGCTGATCACCACATCGCTGCCGCTATCGAGATCGAGCAGAATGACTACCGGCCATTCGAGACCTTTTGATTTATGACAGGTCGTTACCCGTACGGCATTGACCGGCGGCTCAGCAAACAGATCGAGTTGCTGACCGGCAAGTTCATCGAACCAGTTCAGCAGTCCCGGAATGCTCACGGTCCGGGAGGCAGCAGCACGCTCCGCCTCATACTGACGCGAAAACTCCAGCAGGCTCTCCAGATTGACCAGACGGGTCCGGGCCTCGTCGTTTGTTCGGCACCAGGCCTGAACATGCTCTGCGGCCCTTACTGCCGCCATGACCGCCTGAAGCGCCTCGGAGGGCGAGTAAAGCGCCGCATGCGCCCGAAGCGATGCAACCGCCTGAAGGGCTGGATGAGCATCATCCCCCTCTTCCATCCACAACGATGCATCACGGCCCGAATCGAGATACTCCATCCGGTGGCACAGCCACTCTTCAGGATCGCAGCAGGTCACAAGCGAGTAGATTTCTGCAGTAGCGACCGTATCTGCCGGATCAAGAAGGCGACGCAGGGCAGCCGTCACCAGAAGGGCTTCGGGAGTTGAGAGCAAACCGGGCTGTACTGTCGCAGCAGGGATCCCTCTGCGGGTCAGCACGCGGGCAATATCGCGGACATGCGCATTGGTCCTGGCAAGAACGGCTATATCGCCGAAGGAGACATCCCGCCAGGCTTTGCTGCTTTTGTCGAATACCTGATAGCGTTCATCGACAAGACGCCCGATCCCTCGAGCAAGGGCGTTATACTGCTCGTCGAGTGTACCCCGCCCGAGATTCCAGTAAAAACAGGAAACCTGCGATGGATGTTCCTCTCTCTGCGGAGCGAGCCTGATCTCTTTTTTCGTCCCCGCCTGTCCGGCAAAGGTCTCCGAAAAGATATCGTTCGTCGCCTCCACCAGAGAAGGAACGGAACGCCATGAGTCGCCAAGGACCTCCCTGCTCTCCTGCGGCACGATACTCAGAACCGCTTTCATCAGCCGCGCATCCCCTCCGCGAAAACCGTAAATAGCCTGTTTGATATCACCGACCCAATAGGTGCGACGGGCAAGGCGGGAAAGCTTGAGAAAAAGAGCAAGCTGCAGAGGACTTGTATCCTGAAACTCATCGACAAGCAGCAGGTCGAGCTTTTCCCGCAGGGCATCCTGGACACCGGGATGATCAAGTCCTTCGAGCAATCCGGCCTCCTGGTCAGCAAAATCAATCATGCCGGACCCGTGCTTCAATTGCTGATAGACGCCCAGCGTCCGTCCTGCTATAGAGAAGACGAGTTCCAGGTACGATCTGATATCGCGATGAAGCCGCGGATGAGCGGGCGCAGATGCCGAAAGCGCGGCAACGTCGGCAATATCGTCGCAGAGGGATTTCTGCGGTCTCAGGGCAGCTGTTTTCAGCCATTCAGCCCATGTACAGGTTCCTGACTCCAGACATCGGGCAAACCGCTCAAGCTCGTCAAGATACCCCAGGGTGTTTTTCTGCGCTTTGACGCCAAGCACCTCCATGATACGGGGTTTGAGTGCATCGATCGACCGGAGGAGTTCCTCATCGGGCTCCTGCTCGAGCGGAACAGGAAACAACGCCAGCAGCTCGTCGGCATTACGGGTCGCAAAGCTCTCGAAGCGATCGGCGGAAATCCTGTTGTAACGGGCTTCGTCGATAATAGCCTTGACCTGCTCTTTCCAGGCCGGCTCTCCTGTCTGACGGTTCACGACGCCAAGCCGTCGGGACAGTGCCGTTATGCGTTCAAGACAGGAGCACTCCACCGCACTGTCGATTGCCCTGGAAATCTCGGCCAATGCGGCTTTTTCATCGAGAACTCTCTGATCGATTGTAAGGCCCAGCTCAAAGGCAAAGCGCTGAAGCAGCCCCCCGCAGACGCTGTTGACCGTTCCGATCCGTGATTCGGAAATCGCAGAGGCAAGATCTTCCCGTTGATGATCAAGGAGCAGGGAACGAACCCGTTCCTTGAGTTCACCGGCGGCTTTGGTCGTGAACGTCGTTGCCAGTATCGCATCAGGACGCGCCTGGCCACTGAGAAGCTGGTCGTAGAGGATCGCGGTCAGACGGGTGGTTTTGCCCGAACCGGCACCGGCACTGATAAAGGTTATCGAGCCCGCTTTCATGAGCACTCTCCCCAGCCTTCCAGATAACGGAAAGGATTGTACGGACCCGAACCGGCAACAGGGTTCAGGGCCTCGGGAGGAGGAACGTCATTGGCGTCATCCCCGTCACCATGTCCTGAAACTGCGAGGAATCCTGATTCAAGCTGACGGCGCCGCCACTCGAAACTCGCAAGCACTCGCTGCCAGAGCAGGGATGCGGGTTCGTCGTTTTCCGTTCTGACAGCTTTACCGGTCGCGAAAAATCCGGAACAGTCTGCCAGAAGTTCCCCTCTAGATGCGATATAATAGGCCAGCGCCGGCCAGCGCCCTGTTGCATGAAAGACAAGGCGGGCATAGACCAGCAGCTGCAGATGGGTTCCTGAAGCAAGGCTCCGGCGGCGGCGGGTTGCGCCACCCCATTTAATATCGACAACGGAAGGGGCGCCCTGCTGATCGGTGAGAAGAAGATCAGTATAACCGTAGAGCGTCCCGCCGGGGAAAGGCCCTTCAAGGCGTTGCTCGGCATAAATGCTGCCGGAGCCCTGCGTTTCGAGAACAGGAAGCAGGTGATGCAGCGCATGACGAATGCGAAGCCTGACCGCTTCAAGATCTCCGCTTCTTCCTGCCATGAGCAGAACCGCTCCCTCATGTTCGACCAGCGTCGCAAAGGATCCGTCGAACCAGGAATCGATCGTGGAGCGGCTGACCGTGCCATCAAGGAGACCCGAACAGAGCTTCTGAACCATGCGATGCAGCAACAGACCGTATAGCCGGGGACCGTCGCTGACGTCGAGAACCCCTGACGGCATAAGCCTGGCTTTATATTCAAGAAACCACTCGCACGGGTCAGCTATGAGCTTCTCGAGCGATGTCGGCGAAAAAAATTGCGCTGCGTCAAACCAAACGGGAGGAATGCTCCAGAAGGGCCTTGGCCGCGCAAGCGTTCTCTGCACAAGGGGCCTGAGAGGAATACCCGACACGTCAGGATTCTCTATCTGCCTGACAGAAAGAGTGGGAAAAAGCGATGCAATTGCAAGCCAGAGAGGGTGACGTTCCGTGCAGTCGGGGGGAAGCACCAGCGTCAGAGAACGTTCAGCTGCCAGAACCGGACGTTTCCAATCCTCCTCCTGCCACAATAGCTTTTGTTCCTGAGAAGGAAAGACTACGCCTTCACGCTCCAGAAAAGCGCGCTCGATGGAAGACCACGCTACGCTTTTTTCTGCTGACGGAGCGGCCATCCACCACCAGAAGACATCAGGAGAAGGCTCGCAGACTGCTGCGGGATGTGATGCGTCGGGAACGCAGCCAGCCTGACGGACATGCAGCGCCTTGCGGCTGCTTTTTTCTCCCGCTCTGCGCAGCAGCTGCTCCATCTGGTAGATACTCAGAGCGCGCTCTCCATGATCGAGAAGCGTTTCGAGAGCTGCGAGAAAGTCTCCGGCCTGTTCCAGACCCGCCGAACATGCCTGGCGCAGTGCCTCATCCTCCACGCTCGTGATCTGTCCCTCAAAAAACGACAGGACCTTGCGCGTCCGGGCAACGAGAAGCTGAAGACTCATGCCGTCCCGTTGATCTTCCGTCTCACCGTCAACCCATTCGAGCAGGGTGTCGACGGCATGAACAGCATCATCTCCCGCCTCCAGTCGGAATGCGTCGAGAGTCTTGTGCCATCCTTCTCCGCCAATCCCCGGATAACGCGACACAATGCGAACGATACGCTCACAAAGACCGGGGTGCAGAGGATTGATGCCTGCCGGAAGAGTCAGAAACGCAAGAAGGGCCGAAACATCGAGAGGACGACCTGCAAGTCGAAGAGCGAGGGGAAGCAGCTGTAAAGCGGGACGTGCAGCAGATGCCCGGAAAAACGCCTGTCGGGGAAACCCTTCGGCACCAAGCAGATCGTCCAGAAATCCCGCATCTCCGTCATGAACAAGCAGAGAGTCCTGACGATCTCCTGAGAGCAGAGCGACTGCATAATATGCGGCCGTCAGAGGAGTATCGGCAGTCAGTACCCTCACACTGTCATCGTCAGCACCTGCCCTGACATCGCTCTCATGCCCGGAAAACAGAAGTCGCTGCTGGAGTGCGGCAAGCAGAGAGCCCGCTCTCCCTGCCGGCCTGCAGAACTGATCGTCGAAGGAGAACGGAAACTGCCTGATCACCTCCTGCCATCGACGGGGATGGCGGTCGAGAGGTTCAAGAAGCCTCAGAGAACGGATCGGCGTCCGCAGCGTCTTCAATGCCTGAGCGACCAGCATCAGTCGTTCGCCGTTGCCCGGACCGAACCTCTCTTCCCCGGCAAGTGCCCCTTCAATCTCCGCGAGGTCAGACAGACGGCCGGAAACGGGTTTTTCATGGAATGAGCCGTCCCAGCCGTGCAGATAGAGATCGTCCCGCCAGTCAAGCATTGCCGATGCAACGCCGAAATCATCGACACTCATCGAACGGCTGTAAAATCTCCTGCCGATATCGAGGCGCTGCAGAACGCTCCGGTAGCGAATGAGGCGATGCAGTTTCCCTGCCGATGGCGACGAAAGACCGAGATACTGTTCAAGTTGTGAAAGAAGACCGGAGGGGCCGAGTTCAAGACGCCCGAAAGCATCCCTCTTTCTCCAGCTCCGTTCCCCATCGAGATGAAGACCGAAAATAACGATCATGCTGTCGCGATACCTCCTTCACTACACAAAAGGCGCAAGAGACCAAACGGTTCAGTTGCAATCATATTGCCAGGAATATCCATGGTTTGCAAGCCACTCCTGTGCCTCGTCGTTACCAAGCCGTGCAGCCTGAATAATATTTGCCAGAGCTCTGGCGTCGGTGCCTCCAAGAATTTTGATCAACCCCCGGTTAAAATAAGCGGAAGGATTGGCAGGATCAAGCTCGATGGCCTTGTTGAAATCATTGAGTGCACCCCGACGATCGCCCGTTTTGCTCCGCACCTGTCCCCGGTTGTTGTAAACCATAGATACATCAGGATACAGCTCGATAACCCGGGTGTAATCATCAAGCGCGCCGGGATGGTCACCCCGCTTCGTCCGGGCAAGACCTCTGCTGAAATAAGCATTCGCGTGGGCGGGGTCAAGATCGAGGGCCATAGAAAACAGCATGATTGCCGACGTGTAATCCCCCTCCATGCTTTTGCTCATTCCTTTTCGATAATAGATCTCTGCAATAAACGATCGGATTCGGAACTTTCTGACAACAGTGAACAGGGCTCCCAGCGGCAGCCTCTTCTGCAAAAAAAACGCTGATTTATACAGCAGAGAGATAATGGTTTTCACAAGAGTCCTCTGCGACCAGCTTTTATTCCTGTTAACCGCCATTGTTTTCTGAGCTATGGTTCCCTGGTTTTTCTGAGCATCACGAACGCAGAAAAAAACAGCTATAGTATACTAATAAATATACTTATAATTTTCTATCCTTTACCTCCCCCCCGATCGCCGCACCCGGGAAAAAAGCAATGGCAAAAGAAGCACAAGACAAAGTCAACATTGCACTGCCGGCATCCGGAGCGATAACGAGATGGTATCCAGAGCAGGCTCTCTGCCCTGAAACCGCTTACGGCGACATAAGGCAAATCCCTGATAAACCGGAAGACGTCTTATATACGTCATTTGACGCTAAAAAGGCGAAATTCCTGCGCAGCAATCCACTGGCATAATACGATCTGAGCCACCGGAAACGATCTCCTCCATTCAATGAATGTTGCTTTATGACAACAGACCGGACAAGCCGGTACCGCCACCCGGTCAAGCTCAAAGCCGCCTGAAGTTCCGGAGAGAGCGCCTGCCCGGCAGACATCCCCCGAAACACTATACGATACATAATACCGGACCAGGAAAACAGAGCAAAGGCGCAGATATGCAGTTAACCTTCTCTATAAAAATATCTTAATAATACATGGATTTCACTGGATTTGGTTATTACGATTGATAATGGTAAATATGAAAACTCAAAAACATCACTTCTTTACCAAGGAAATCACAAGTAACCAAGGTTAGAGCTTCCTTTTATCCTTCGAGATTTTTTGCTCTGCCGATATTTTAGCAACCCTATACCGGAGTTGTCATGCTGAAATATCGTTCATTTACAGCAGCCAATATTCATGAACTCCCGCAATACCGGGAGCTCGATGACGAACAGATTCATTCCATCAAAACCGTAGCGACAGTCTATCCTTTCCGGATAAACAACCATGTCGCCGAAAACCTCATCAACTGGTCGGCCATCCCCGACGACCCGATCTTCCGACTGAGCTTTCCGCAAGCTGAAATGCTTGAAAAAGAGGAGTTTGACCGCCTGTCCCGCATGCTCCGATCGGGAGCTGATCCTCTGCTCATCAGAAAGGCGGCAAGAGAGATCCAGATGCGGCAGAATCCCAATCCTGCCGGACAGATGGAACTCAATACACCTTACCTCGAGGGAAAGCCCCTGCATGGCATGCAACACAAGTATCGCGAAAGCGTTCTCTTCTTTCCGTCCGAAGCCCAGGTATGCCATGCATACTGCACGTACTGTTTCCGCTGGCCTCAGTTTACCGGCCTCGACAATCTGAAATTCGCCAACCACAATATCTCGAGGCTCATAGACTATCTGCAAGAGCACCCGGAAGTTAAAGATATTATCTTTACCGGTGGAGACCCGATGGTTATGAGCGGTCAGCTGCTCAGTAAATACATTGAGCCGCTGCTCGATATTCCAGCAATAAAAACCATCCGCTTAGGGACAAAATCTCTGAGCTGGTGGCCATACCGGTTCACAAGCGATCCCGATGCCGACGACGTTCTGCGCCTGTTTGAAAAGATTGTTCAATCAGGAAAGCATCTTGCTGTGATGGCCCATATCAGCCATCCGGCAGAAATTGAGCACACGCATGCCATCAAGGCAATCCGACGGATTCGTGCCACAGGAGCGGTTATCCGCAGTCAATCCCCCATTGTCCGGCATATCAATGACAATGCCCGGACCTGGGAGACAATGTGGCAGAAACAGCTCCATCTCGGCATCATTCCCTATTACATGTTTCTTGAAAGGGATACCGGACCTAAGCGCTATTTCGAAGTTCCGCTTCATGAAGCACTGACCATTTTCAATAATGCCTACAGAAAGATGTCTGGACTTGGAAGAACCGTTCGCGGTCCTTCGATGTCATGCTCTCCGGGAAAAATCATCATTGAGGACATCACAGAAATTCACGGGGAAAAAGTGTTTGTACTGAAGTTTACCCAAAGCAGAAACCCTGAATGGACAAATCAGTTGTTTTTCGCAAAATATGATAAAAATGCCTCATGGATTGACGATTTAAACCCGGCATTCGATAACGAAGAATTCTTTTTTGAAGAACAGATGTCGAAAATAATGAGCGCCTGAATACTAAAAACTAACAACCAGATAAGACACAAAAAATCCGCAACAAATTGCAATTTGTTGCGGATTTTTTGTTTATAAAAACATAATTTACAGACAAACAAATAACCTTCAGACAAACCATTTATAACACCAGAAAAAAACACCAAAAACATTAAAATAAATTTACACAAAACAACTTATTTGCTTTTATTGCAATAACTTATATAAGACAATCACCATCTTTAATAGAATAAGAGAAAATCCCGTTACAACAAACAATTATTAATCACATTGAAAGAGTATCTGATACAGACAGAAAAAAATATAAATCTGAAAGACTCGCTTTTTAGTGGCCAATCATTCAGATGGGAACCAGTTTTTAAAGGAAGTTCATTGTATATGACGATGATCGATAACTCTATAGTTGTCACCAATCAGATCAGCAGTAATCTGATCTCTGTTCACTCATCATCACAAATATTACATGGAGATTCTCCTGATATTTTTTTCTATCGATATTTGTCACTTGATATCGATGAGAGAAAATGTTTTCCTGATAATTTTGAACAGTTATATCCGGATATTTTCAGATATCTTCCGGATTATATGGGGGTAAGAGTGCTTCGGCAGGATGCCTTCGAGACGCTCATCACCTTCATGTGCGCCCAGGCAATAGGCATGAACATAATAAGACGACAAATACGGAATATCTGTCGGAAATTCGGCAATGAACATGATGCAGTGATTAAAGGAACAAGGATACGGCTGTACAGTTTTCCATCACCTGAAACCCTTGCCGCCGCAACGCCTCACGATCTCGGTCTCTGCACCAACAACAACTGCCAGAGAGCGTCGAATATTGTTTCAGCGGCACAACGGATTGCTGAAGACAAGCTCTCACTCGAGGCCCTGAAGAACGAAAATCTTCATCTCGATACCCTCAGAGATCAGCTGTCAGCTCTCCGGGGGATAGGCCCGAAAATTGCCGACTGCATTATGCTTTTCGGGCTGCACCGCCATGATGCGTTTCCTGTAGACACGCATGTACGGCAATTTCTGGGAAAATGGTTTGGCATAGAAACCACACAACAATCACTGACCCGGAAAACCTATCTCGAACTGCAGAAGAGGGCCTCGGAAGTGCTTGGCAAAAAGCTTGCCGGCTATGCCGGCCACATTCTTTTTCACTGCTGGCGCAATGAAGTCAGACATATGAAAACATTCTGACTATGGGTTCATGACCGGGGTGGCGAAGTGAGGTTTATGAAAACGGGCTGAAAAACGCACTGACCTCTGATTTATAGCAGGCAAACGCTTCCCTGCCCTTTTGCGTAATCCGGTAAAGAGAGAGAGGGACTCGCTTGCTGAATGTCTTGTCACAATAGACGTAACCGGCAGCTTCCAGCTTCCGCATATGCACACTGAGATTTCCGTCGGTGGCACCGATCCGGCTCCGAATGTCTATAAACGAGGCTCCGTCGACTGCATCAAGATAACAGAGCGCAGCAAAGCGTATCCTTGAGTGAATAACTTTGTCAAGCCGCTTATAGTCAAAATTCCGATCGTCATCCGACCGTCCTGTGTCGTTTGTCGCCATTGCCATAGAAATTCGTCTGTTTTTACTTTATAATATAAAGTCCTCGCACAAGAAGAACAATCCGGAACAAGCCGGGACAGAAAAATCAGCCGTCAGGCTTCTATGGGTTCTTATGCATATTTATCACGGATTTTAGTACAATACATCCCGAACGTCTGCCGACACAATACCATAGGGACAAACAATCGATGTACTATCATAGATCACCATGAGCACAACACAACAGAACATCAAGCGTTACAGCCGGAAGGAACTTGAAGGCCTGATAAACGCCATCGGAGAACCCCGTTTCAGGGCAGACCAGCTTCATCGATGGATCTATAGTGACCGGGTCGTTGATTTCGATGCTATGACGACCTTCGGCAAAAACCTTCGGGAACGGCTTGCCGGGCAATTTTTTATCCCCCGGTGCTCCATAGCATCGGCCCGAAGCGACCAGGAGGAAACAGGCGCGTCGACTACCCGGAAATTCCTGGTGCAACTGCATGATGGAGAAGCTGTCGAAACCGTTCTCATTCCCTCTGAAGAACGTCGCACCGTCTGCGTCTCCACGCAGGTCGGCTGTCCCTTGCGCTGCAGTTTTTGCGCAACAGGCACAATGGGATTCATACGAAACCTGAACGCAGCCGAAATTGCCGAACAGGTCTTCCTTGCGGAGGAATATCTCGAAAAAACAGGGGCATCCGGCGTCACCAATATTGTCTATATGGGCATGGGAGAGCCGATGCTCAATCTCGAACAGGTCGTCGAATCTGTCGGCATTCTTTCCGACACATCATACCGGTTTCATCTTTCACAAAAAAAAATCACCATATCCACGGTCGGACTGCTTCCTGAAATTCGCCGTTTCGGCAACTATGGGCTGAAGACAAAACTTGCAATCTCCCTTCACAGCGCCGACCAGACCACAAGAACCGGCCTGATCCCCTCCGCAAAAGATCACCCGATCAAAGAACTGCGCGAAACACTCATCGACTTTACGTCTGCCACCGGTGAACCGGTCACGCTGGTCTATATGCTTCTTAAAGAAATAAATGATACAAGAGAGGATGCCTTAAAACTGGTGCGTTTTGCAAGAAGCTTTTTATGTAAAATTAATTTGATTGATTATAATTCAATCGTTAATTTTGAGTTCGAGTCTGCTGGCGACACACGGAGAGACAGTTTTATCCGTACGCTCGTTGACGCGGGCTTGAGCGTCACCGTACGCAAAAGTCACGGATCATCAATTAACGCCGCATGCGGCCAGCTGGCGATCAGCAAACGACCGCCCGACAGTGAAACGCTTTAATATCAAAACAGCGTGCAGATTATGGATCTATTCGATTTCATCCCCTTTAAACATGAGATGCAGAAGGCCTATCACGGCCTGACAGATAACACAAACCATACCTCCGAACATCCCGTTTTCGACGAACTCAAAGTCAGACGATATACAAAACCCTTATCGGAAATTGCAGCGTTCATCACTGACAAAATCGACCGTTGGGTGGGCTGGAACCTTAAAAACGAGAAAACCGCCGTTGGCGGCATGATGATCATCCGTGCCGACGTTTTTTCGTTTGCCCTTCTCGGCACCAAAATTGATGTCACCTTCGGGCTCTCAGAAGAAACCGACCGGAACGGCAATCCGATTACGACCATCAATGCAAAAGCCGAAACCAATATTGAATCAAAAGGCGATCTGGGCGAAAGTCGCCGGGTAATACGCATGGTGCTTGGCGCCCTGGACTTCGAATACCGAAAATCCATCCTCAAGGAAGACGAATACCTCTTCCTTTCTCTCGACCCGAAAGGATCGACCCAGGCACTGCAGGAACTCTTTGACGGCTCTAAAATAAGAAACACGTCCGGAGGCGAAAAGAAAAAGCCGACATCGATCGAATTCAAGAAAAAATCAGCAAAGCAGACGATAGAGTTCAAGCCCGCCGCAACGTCCAACGCATCTGCAATCAATGCCACACCGCCCGAAACAGCAAACGGATCAGCCCCGTCGAAAGATAACGGCACCACACCAGCATCTTCATCGAAACCCAAAGTGACAGTCATCAAACTCAATAAATCATAAGTAACAGTTTAATGAGGATTATCTTACTGGGGGCACCCGGCGCAGGCAAAGGAACTCAGGCACAATTCATTTCGACAGCATTCAATATCCCGCAGATTTCAACCGGAGACATGCTCCGGGGAGCAATACAGGATCAAACCCCTTTAGGGCTCGAAGCCAAAAAGGTCATGGATGACGGCAAACTTGTCTCGGACGATATCATCCTGGGGCTGGTCAAGGAACGAATCAGCGAACCGGACTGCCGGGAGGGCTGCCTTTTCGATGGATTTCCCAGGACACTTGCTCAGGCTGAAGCACTGAAAGAGCAGCATATCACCATTGATCATGTCATAGAAATCAATGTCGACGACGAAGAGATTATTCAGAGAATGAGCGGACGCAGGGTTCATCTTGCCTCGGGAAGGACCTATCACGTCATCTTCAATCCCCCGGAAAAAGAAGGAATGGACAATGTAACCGGAGAGCCTCTAATCCAGCGCGAAGATGACAGGGAGGATACGGTTCGTAAACGGCTCGAGATTTATCACACGCAAACCGCCCCGCTCATAGAATATTACAGGAAATGGGCAGAAAACAGTTCTCCTGAAGCACCGCAATTCACAACGATCACCGGCACAGGCAGCGTTGAAGAGATCCGTGAGAAAATTTTCAATCTACTCGGCAACTGAGCCGCCAGGCAGTAACGAGAAAAGGAAAGTCAGTGCCTGACGGGCACTGACTTTTTTTATTGTATCGCACAACCATGGACGCCTATATCTACGCCGATAAGTACCTGCGAGACGAACCGCTGCTTGCAGAGATCCCTGAAGAACTTGGCGAAGAACTTCAGCCTGGATGCCAGGTGCTTTTCTCTCCGGGAAGCAATTCGCGCAAAACAGTCATAGGCTATATCATCAGCCTCGAACCGGGTCGTCCGGAGGGGGTGCAGCCTGATGGAACGGTAGTGGACTTACTCAACAACGCTCACCCTGTTCTGACGGAAGTCACCCTGCAACTGGCACTCTGGATAGCGGACTATTATGTGTCGAGGCCAATTGAAGCGATACATGCCCTGCTGCCGGCTCCCCTGAAAACAACCGTACAGGATATTGTTGAACTCTGCGGCTTTCAGCTCAGGAGCGGAGGCGAAAAAATCGTCACGACCGCGCTGAGAAAAAATATTCTCAGCGCTCTCAGGGAATCAGATAAGCCCACCGTACGCCAGCTCGAAAAAAAACTCGGAAAAAAAAATCTTTACCGCACTCTCGGAATAATGGAACGGGGAGGCCTTCTGCAGATCAGAAAGAAGTTTCCTGCATCCGGACCGAAAACCAGAACGGCCTACCGACTCAGGGACGACCTGCCTCCGGAAACGGGCGACATGCTCAAACGGGCACCAAGGCAGGCAGATGCCGTCGAAAAACTGCGGCTATCACCCAATGCATGTCTTTTTCCGGAAGAGAGCAACATCAGCCGCGATACCCTTGAGGCGCTGGTCAGCAAAGGTCTTGCCGAAAAAATTCGCATTGAAATCCAGAGCAGCTTTTCAAGCGGTTTCAGTGAACCCAAAAAGGTCATCGAACAGCTCTCGCCGCTTCAGAACGCGGCGCTCAACGAGCTGAAAGAGGCCTCCCGCAAGGGAACGTTCACCCCGTTTCTGCTACACGGAGTGACCGGCAGCGGAAAAACCATTGTCTATATCGAGCTGCTGAAAACGGTTCTCGATGCAGGAAAAAACGCCATAGTTCTTGTTCCGGAAATATCCCTTACCCCGCAAACCGCATCGAGATTCCGTCACCACTTCGGAGATGACATCCAGATTCTGCACAGCGCAATGAGCAACCAGGAGAAATATGACGCCTGGCAGAAACTGCGCACCGGGAAGGCAAGAATCGCACTCGGCGCAAGATCTACCATTTTCGCCCCCCTCCGCAATGTCGGGGCCATCATTGTGGATGAAGAACATGACGGGGCATACAAACAGGACCGGACACCACGCTATCATGCCCGGGATACTGCCGTCATGAGGGCAAAACTTGAACATGCCATCTGCGTCCTCGGTTCGGCGACCCCATCGTTCGAATCCTACTCAAATGCGCAAACCGGGAAATACCGCCTCCTGACGCTTCCCGAACGGGTCGATAACGCCGCCATGCCCGCCATGAAGCTCATCCCTATGCTTGAAAACAGAAGAATCACCCCGTCTCTCTCTGAAGTTCTCTACATGCAAATCAGGGAGCGCCTCAAACGAAACGAACAGGTGATCCTTCTGCAGAACCGCAGGGGTTTTGCCGGAAGCATGCTTTGTCTGGATTGCGGCCATATCCCCATGTGCATCCACTGCAATGTCCCAATGGTGTATCATGCATCAGCCCGCCAGCTGCGGTGCCATTACTGCGGTCATGCTCTGCCGTTCAAGGGCAACTGCCTCCAGTGTTCCTCAGAGAATCTGCTGTTTAAAAGCAGCGGAACAGAACGCATTGCCGACGAACTCCGAGAGCTTTTCCCCGAAGAAAAAATCCTGCGTATGGATGTCGATACGACCAGCACCAGAGGCGCTCATGCAATGATCCTCAAGGAGTTTCATGATAAAAAGGCAAGAATTCTGCTCGGGACGCAGATGGTGGCCAAAGGGCTCGATTTTCCCGATGTCTCTCTTGTCGGAGTGCTTATGGCCGATATCGGTCTCAACATACCGGACTTCAGGTCAGGGGAACGCCTTTTTTCACTCATGATGCAGGTCGCCGGACGGGCCGGCAGAGCGTCGATTCCCGGAGAGGTTTATCTTCAGGTGTACAATGCCGACAACCCGCTTTTCGCTCATCTTCTCCATGGAAGTTATGAGGCATACTACCATCAGGAAATGGTATCACGCAAAGAACTCAACTACCCTCCATGTACACGAATGATTGTCATTGAGTTTTCATCTCCCGATGAAACAGCTGCCGAACGTGCAGCCGCAGCGTGTGCCGATCAATTCGCATCCCGTAAAGCTGCGGAGAACTGCATCGTTCTCGGACCCGCCCCGGCAGGAATATCGCGAATAAAAGGCCGCTTTCGCTATCAGGTACTGTTGAAGCTGCCCGGCATGCGCATTGCCTCCGACGTCCTGAAGCACCTTCAATACGACCTCATGAACCGATGGAAGCAGCAGCATCTGTCAATTACTATCGATGTCGATCCTCAAAGCCTTATGTAACCGGCCTCACACACGGCCCCGTTTTTCGTTATCACGAACGGAAAAGAACAGCAGGGCACTCCCCTCCCGTTGCGTACACATCGGCAGACATCCTGTCGGGAAGACTGCCTGAGCGGGCTGTTCCAGCGGATACAGCGCAAAGGTGAAGCGATTGGCGAAATGAATCAAATTACACTATATTCGAATGGTATCGAATCATTGAAACAGAAACACCATGAGCGAATTTACTCTGAATCGGGACTCATTGAAAAACAAGCCTCTAGCCTCGGCAGGGGTAATCCTTTTTCTGGCAGGCAGATATCTGTTTGCCGCATTTTTTCTCTACGGATTCTGGCACAAACTGGTCCGCGAATGGTTATGGACCGATATCATGTTCAACCATTTCAGCCAGAGACTCTCGGAACTACCCGCCGGATCGTTTCAGGCACTCTACCTCGAACAGTTCGCCTTACCGATGGCACTGCCGATAGCCTGGATCGTCACGATCGGAGAACTGATTATCGGAGTATGTCTTGCCGCCGGCCTGGCCGTCAGGGCAAATGCGGCCTTTGCACTGTTTCTCGTGCTGAATTTTGCTGCCGGGGGATACTATAACCTCACGTTGCCGCCATTCATGATCTACTCGGTGCTGATGATGCTGCTTCCTTCAGGACAGTGGCTGGGAGTCGACCGGATGCTGCACAGAAAGTACCCGGATTCGCTCTGGTTCCGTTAAGGAGCCGGGCAGATGGTGAAATAAAAAACGGTCACGCTACCGCGGATGGAGCGCGAGGGGAACCTCAGAAGTTGACTTTGACTCCCATCATGACGTTATGGCTTGAAATATCGATTTCAAGATCACTTCCCTCTTCACTGAATGCAGGATCGGCTGCGGAAAAATAGCGGTACATGGTGGTCAGCATCACCGATTCGGACAATTTGAACCCGAGACCCGCCCCGACCTGGTAAGCAAGAACAAGATCGGAATCGTCAACGGCATTCAGCTCATCCTCGAATTCAATGTTTGCCACACCGAGACCTGCGCTGATAATCGGTATCACGCGGCTCCCGCTGGTTCCCAGCGAATAATATCCGTTACCAAGCAGTGAGAGAATCGACAGATCACCGTTGGCCGGATCGTGACCGGGCTCCATGCTTTCGAAATCGTTTTTCTGATACCCTATCTCACCTTCCAGACGGAAATTACCAAATTCCAGTCCGTGTGCATAACAGTATCCTTCCCCGTCATCGTAGGAATACTCCTTGCTCGAACCCTTGATACGTGAATCGTTCAGATAGGCTTTCCCGACGGTCAGACCGGCATAGGGAGAACCGGCTGACGCAGATTGCGAAAAAACCAACGCCAGACAACCGCATACAACTCCCGAAATAAATCTTTTACTCATGAAGTCCTCCTGACAACTGTAAAATCAACTTCCGGAAAACAGGCCGGGCGGCCTTGTAATCAAACCCCGGATAGTGCTTTGTATGAGAGACAGGTATTTTAGTATAATTTAATATAAAACATTTCCTTCCAGGAAAACAAGCATCAATAAAAAAACCTTCACACGAGGATGTGAAGGTTATAGAGGAAATAAAAATACGCAGACACGCTCAGGCCATAATGCGCTGAAGCAAAGCATCGACTCCGAGCCGGTAACTGTCAGCACCAAATCCGGCGATCACCCCTGCACATACCGGAGCAAGAACAGAGGTATGACGAAATGGCTCACGGGCATGGATATTGGAAAGATGCACCTCGATAACCGGCATCTGAACGGCGCTGATCGCATCGCGAAGCGCTATAGAGTAATGCGTCAGTGCCCCTGCGTTGAGAACTGACCCTATATACCCTCCCCGGTCTTCGCATTCATAGAGCTTTTCAATCAGGCTTCCTTCGAATTCGGATTGAAAAAAATCAAAGTTGACATCCTTAAAGCACGTTTCAAGGCCTTTGTTGATGTCGTCGAGGGTCATTGTCCCGTAAACGCCGGGCTCACGCCTGCCAAGCCGTGAAAGATTCGGCCCGTTGAGCACAAGAAGAGAATGGTGCGCCATGATCATGACAAGGTGTTATAGCGCTGCCGCATCCGGCCAAGTCACTCATCACGAGCGACACCGAGAAAACGGAGCAGCATGAGAAAAAGGTTAATAAAATCAAGATACAGGGCCAGTGCGCCCATCACAGCTACTTTTGCTTCAGACTCTGTGCCGTTGACGGTAGCCGCCATATCTTTGATCCGCTGGGCATCGTAGGCGGTCAATCCGGTGAAAAGCAGCACGCCGACAGCGCTGATGATCAGTTCAAGCATGGAATTCTGCATGAACATATTGACGACAGCAGCAAGAATGATCCCGATAAGGGCCATGAATGCGATACTTCCCAGTTTCGTCAGATCTCTTCCGGTTGTATGGCCAAAAACCGCCATCGCGGAAAATGTCCCTGCCGTCACAAAAAAAGTGCTGGCGATAGATACCGACGTATACACAAGAAAAATCGCCGAAAAGGTCAACCCGGTCAGCGCGGCATAGAGAATGAACAACCCTGTAGCCGCCGCACCTGACAAACGGTTGATGGCTGCGCTCAAAGCGAACACGATACCGAGCTGGGCGATAACAAGGCCGATAAGCACCAGGCTGTTAGAAAAAATGAGATTTCTCAGCACTTCGCTCCCGGCAGTGTAGTACCCTACCGTGGCCGTCAGCGCAAGACCGAGGCTCATCCATGTATACACCTGGTTGATGACCCTGGTCCGGGCATCCTGAACTGCTGCGGCGCCCGATGGTGCAGCAATGGATCGATCAACGACATGTCGTTCTATCATAAAAAACTGCTGTTTGAAAGGTTTATCCGAAAAAAGACGCGGGAGGCAGAAATCCCCCCGCTATATGATCAGAGAATGTAACTGCTCAGGTCGCGATCGCTGACAAGCCTGTCAAGTTTGCCGCGAACGACAGCCTCATCGATAACGACTCTCTCGTCACTCTGCTGGTCGGGGATGTTGAACATCAGCTCTTCAAGCAGATTGGTCATGATGGTATGGAGCCTCCGTGCTCCGATATTTTCGACAGAGTCATTGACTCTGGCCGCTGTTCTGGCAATTTCACGAATGGAATCGTCACTGAATTCGAGATCGACGCCTTCGGTGGCCATGAGTGCCTTGTACTGCTTGATCAGAGCATTTTTCGGCTGAGTGAGAATCCGGTAAAAATCATCCTCCGTAAGACTTTTCAGCTCCACACGGATAGGAAAACGTCCCTGAAGTTCAGGAATGAGATCGGAAGGCTTGGCAACATGAAACGCACCCGAAGCAATGAAAAGCACATGATCGGTCTTGACCATCCCGTGCTTCGTGGCCACGTTCGAACCTTCAACGATAGGAAGCAGATCTCGCTGAACTCCTTCCCTGCTCACATCAGGCCCTTTTCCTCCGGAACCGCTCGTTGGTGCTGCGATTTTATCTATCTCGTCGATAAAAACGATTCCGGACTCCTCGACCTTTCTGACAGCCTCCTTGACAACGGAGTCCATATCGATCAGCTTCTGAACCTCTTCCTGCTCGAGAAGCTTGCGGGCCTCTGCAATCGTCACTCTTCTTTTTTTGCGTTTTTTCGGCAGACCGCTCATCAGGTCCTGCATAATCCCGCCAATCTCCTCCATCTGACCGAGCGGCCCGAAAATCTGCATCATTCCGCCATTGGAATCCCCGCTGATTTCCATCTCGATCTGGCGGTCATCCATACGGCCCGAGCGGAGACGGTCAAGCATTTTCTCGCGGCTTTTACGATTGAGTTCCTCCTCCATCGAAAGCGTTTCGCCGGTTTCGCTCTCGACAAGCGAGTGCTCATCAGCCGATGATGCAGGAACCGACGGAAGGAGAATATCAAGCAGACGCTCTTCGACCAGAGCAGCAGCTTTCTCCCTGACCTCTTCCGACTTTTCATTGCGCACCATATTGACTGCCTGATCGGTCAGGTCGCGGATCATCGACTCCACATCACGTCCGACGTAACCGACTTCCGTAAACTTGGATGCCTCGACTTTCACAAACGGAGCCCCGGAAAGCCTTGCGAGCCTTCGGGCAATTTCGGTTTTTCCAACGCCCGTAGGACCTATCATGATAATATTGTTCGGCATGATCTCGTCACGCAGTTCATCACCGACACTCTGCCGGCGAAGCCTGTTGCGAAGAGCTATGGCGACGGATTTCTTGGCGTCATTCTGGCCGATAATATATTTGTCAAGCGTAGCGACAATCTGGCTCGGAGTCATCGACTCCTTGCTGATAAGGCTTTTTACTGTCTGGCTGTTGTCATTGTCATGAATCTCTTCATGACCGGTCATCTCTCTCATCAGTTTGATACTTTTTTATGATTTACTATCGAAAAGCTGTCGTGCTGTCACACCTCTTCGACAACGATATGATCATTGGTATAAATACAGATATCGGCAGCAATTTTCAGGCTTTCGGTAACAATCTCGCGGGCGCTGAGATCGGTGTAACGTATCAGGGCCCTGGCAGCCGAAAGCGCATACATGCTGCCGCTGCCGATGGCAACGATACCGTCTTCAGGCTCGATCACATCACCGGTCCCTGAAATAATAAGCGCTTTATCGGCACTGACCACCGCAAGCATGGCTTCAAGACGCCGAAGATACTTGTCTGTACGCCAGTCACGGGCAAGTTCGACCGCCGAACGCTCGAGCTGACCGCCAAAAGCCTGCAGCTTTTCATCAAAACGGTCAAGCAGCGTCACGGCATCTGCAGTCGCGCCGGCAAAACCGGTTATAAGATTTGCATGCTGAATCCTGCGGATTTTTTTTGTCGAATGTTTGATAACCGTATTACCAAGGGTCATTTGTCCATCGCTGCCCAGAGCGGCTTTTCCGTTGCGGATAACGCCAAGAACCGTCGTCGCCCTTATTTGCAGTTTCTCACTCCTGCTCATCTGCACTCCGTAAAAAATTAGTAACGAATCAACCGGGAGCCATGCGCGCTCCCCAACCGCCCGGCAAATCAGAAGCCGGAATTACGGTGATTCATGATTAAAATATTTTTTTTCTTAACCTTGCTACTGGAATTTGCATTTGTTCACGGTATTTTGCAACCGTTCTGCGGGCTATCCTTACGCCTTTTTCCTCGAGCATCTGCGCAAGCCTGTCATCGCTCAGAGGCTTTTTGGGGTCCTCTGCGCCGATCATCTGCTGCAGGTACTGTTTGACGATTCTGGTTGAAAGCTCCTCGCCTTCATCAGTTACCGTTCCGCCGCTGAAAAAATATTTCAGCTCGAAAGTGCCGAAACGGGTCTGGACATATTTGCCGTTCACCGCCCGGCTGATCGTCGAGAGATCAAAACCGGATTTTTCGGCGACATCCTTCATTCCCAGAGGAACCAGCATTGAAGGCCCCGAAACAAAAAAACCGTACTGAAACTCCATCAAAGCTTTGATAACGCTCATCAGGGTATGACGCCTCTGCGCTATAGCGCTTGCGAACTCCTTCGCCCTGTTGATTTTCTGCCTGACGAACTGCTTGTCGCTTTTGGGCATTTTCCGGTTCTTCAGAACATCGCGATAGGCATCGGAAACCTGAACGGAAAGATTGCTCCGGTCATTGAGCACTGCGGTCAGATGCCCGTCTTCATAGGTTACGATAAAATCCGGCATGATATAATCCCCTGTATCCTGATAGACGACAAACGGGTGGGGATCCAGTGCGGCAATAACCTCTATAGCCGCTTCAAGCTGGGCGGGCCTGATCTGCATTCGTTTGACGATTTTCTCATATCGGTTGTTCAGAAAATCATCAAAATGGCTTTCAAGAATCTTTCTCGCAATGATAGCCGCACCCGAAGATTCCGAAGCCTGCTTCTGGCCGAGCTGCACAAGCAGGCGTTCACGAAGCGAAGCAACGGCAATGCCCGGAGGGTCCATCCGCTGAATGATATGCTGTATGCGTTCAATATCGCGAAGTTCTACCTCAACGCCATGATTGCTCAGCAATCCGTCGGCAACGATTTCCGGGCCCTCTGCGAGATAGCCATCATCGTCGAGGTTGCCCAGGATCTCCGATGCGACAAGAAGCTCCAATGGGCCGATATCCTCCCTGAGGGAAAGATCTCTGAGCATTCGTTCTTCAAAGGAATCATGCTGAACGGCCTGAATAAAATTCTCCCTGGGGGTCGTATCGATGGTAAAATGAAGCACCCCCTCCTGACTCTCTTTTGCAGATTCTTTTGTGTCCGGTCCGGGAGGCTTGTCATTCTGAGGTTCAAAACGATCGACAGAATCGAACATCGCACCTCCATCGTCATCGTCATACTCTTCACCGTTCTGCTCACCCGTTTCATCGACCGACTCATGTTTCTCCTCGATCAGCTCAAGCATCGGGTTTTCCTGCAGTTCGTCATAAATCCGCTGTTCAAGGTGGAGAAGGGGGAGCTGCAGAAGCTGACTCGACAGAATCTGCTGTGCAGAAAGCTGTGCTCTCTGGCTCTGCTGAAGCTTAAAGTCTGGCATTGGTCATGGGAGTATTGACTTACTACTTACTACTGAAATCTTTCAAACGATTGTATACTGAAGAGCCGTAGGAGGCCTCAATGACATCCTTAAGAAAGTCAACAAGCAACACACCGTTCTGCGTTCCCTCAATTCTGGCATGACGGCACATATGATGCTGTTCATAGACAAGATAATCCAAACCGAATTTTTTTCTCACCCTTATAGGAAAGAGCCTGCAGGAAACCGGTTTCCGGGCAACAGGCACTCCGGCCAGCAGCGCCTCCTCGATTGCGCACAGCGTCGTTTTTCCCTTCCGCACGGCAAACACACACTCACCGCCGTCAACGGTCCGGGTGTATAAATCACCCTGATACTCCTCTATACAGCCATGACGACGGATGTAGCGAAGATTTTTTTCGCTCAGCCTGTCACGAAGCAGTTCGACGGCAGTCTCCAGACCTGCAGCCTCATCGTGCTTCACAGGAGCGCCGAGCTCTCCTTCGACACAGCAGGCACCGTGACAATGCGAAAGATTGCATCTGAAAAAGGCGGTTGTCACATCCTTTTCAACGAGAACGTTTTCGACAGAAATTATCGGCATCGGAAAGATTTTTTTGAAGAAAAATCAGAAAATAATGTATACAACAACGTAAATTCAAAACACATGACAGCTCAACACAACACAAAACTATCGGAGACAGGCGACTATGATGCTGATTGACGGTAAACAAGTCTCGACAGACCTGAAAAACGAACTGAAAACCAGGGTAGAGGAACTCAAGGCCAGAGTGGGGTCCGTGCCCGGACTGACAGTCATCATTGTCGGAGAAGATCCGGCATCACAGGTGTATGTACGCAATAAAGCCAAAAGTTGCAAAGAGACCGGCATGAATTCCACCGTCATCGAGCTTCCTGCAGAGACCTCGCAGATGGAGCTGCTCGAAACAATCGAAACCCTGAATAACGACCCCGACGTGCACGGCATTCTGGTGCAGCAGCCCCTGCCGTCGCACATTGAGGAGTACGCCGTGACGATGGCTATCGATCCGGCTAAGGATGTCGACGGTTTTCATCCTGAAAATGTCGGCCAGATGGTACTTGGAAATCTTGACAAATGCTTCATCAGCTGCACGCCTTTCGGCATTCTGGAACTCCTCCGGCGCTACGATATCGAAACCCGCGGCAAACACTGCGTTGTCGTCGGACGAAGCAACATCGTCGGCAAACCAATGGCCAACCTGATGCTCCAGAAGCTCAAGGAAACAAACTGTACCGTCACCGTCTGCCACTCTGCGACACAGAATATGCCGGAAATCACAAAACAGGCGGATATTCTCATCGCGGCAATCGGAAGGGCGAACTTTATCACAAAAGATATGATCAAACCCGGCGCGGTGGTCATCGATGTGGGGATCAATCGTATCGAAGATCCTTCGCGCAAATCAGGATTCAGGCTTGCCGGTGATGTCGACTACGACAATGTCGCCGAGATCAGCTCTGCCATCACACCGGTCCCGGGCGGCGTTGGCCCTATGACCATAGCAATGCTGTTGAAAAACACCCTGCAGTCCTTTATTCGAGCACACAACCTCTGAGCAAGGCTTCTTACCGAACGTTTCCGCAGGCCTTCCTTCCTGCGGAAACGCTTCCTTCCGTAACAGACTCTCCGGAATCATGGCAAAAACCTCAATCCGCTACATCTGCGCAAACTGCGGAGCGGTAACGCTTAAATATTCAGGAAAATGCTTTGAATGCCAAAGCTGGGGAACCTTGCAGGAAACGCATGAGGAAGCAGCTGAACACAGCGGGGCAAAAAAGAGCGGAGGCCCTCTTCATCCTGGTACGCCTGAAAACCTGCTCGCAGCCGACCCCCAGGAAACATCACAGAGAATCCCGACGGGAATGAACGAACTCGACCGCGTTCTCGGCGGAGGTCTCATGAGTGCTTCGGCAGTACTCTGCGGGGGTGAGCCGGGAATCGGCAAATCAACCCTCATGCTCCAGATTGCGCCCTCCGCAGCACCGGCGAAAATTCTCTATATCTGCGGAGAGGAGTCGCCCGCCCAGGTCCGCGACAGGGCAAGACGCCTGGGAATCCATACAGCCAACCTGTGGCTGCTTCCGGAGGTCGCCCTTGAACGAATTCTTGCTTCGATCGACAAAGAAAAACCGGCCATCGTCATCATCGACTCCGTCCAGACGGTTTTTTCAGAGGAATATCAGAGTTCGGCAGGAACGATCACCCAGATCAGGGAGTGCGCCTCTTCACTCATCAGAGCGGCTAAAAGCAGGGGGTTTATCCTGCTCATCATCGGCCATATCACCAAAGCCGGATCTCTGGCCGGTCCGAAAACGCTGGAACATATGGTCGATACGGTCCTTCAGTTCGAAGGAGAAAGCCACCAGCGCTACCGTATGATCCGTTCCGTGAAAAACCGTTTCGGCTCAACCAATGAAATCGGTGTCTTCCGAATGGATGAGCGAGGGCTCCGGGAGGTGACAAACCCTTCTGAATTTTTTATCGCCGACCGATCGGCCGATGTCCCGGGAAATGCCGTCATCGCCGCTATTGAAGGAACGCGTGCGCTGCTTGTAGAGGTTCAGGCCCTTGTCAGCAAAACAAACTACTCGATGCCCCAGAGGATCAGCTCCGGCTTTGATCTCAAACGCCTCAACATCATTCTTGCCGTGCTTGAAAAACGCCTGCTGATACCGACCTGGGGGCAGGATGTCTTTATCAAGGCAGCCGGAGGATTGAAGCTCGTCGAGCCGGCGGCGGATCTTGGGGTCGCAGCCGCCATTGCCTCGGCAATACGCGATGTCACGGCTGATCCGTCAACGGTCTGCGCCGGTGAAATCGGTCTGTCAGGAGAGCTGAGAGCAATCAGCGACAGTGAACGACGAATACGGGAAGCCGCCCATCTCGGATTTCAGAGAATTCTTCTCCCTGAGGCAAACACCCGCGATCTGAAAGCTTCGCTGAAAAAGCTCCCCATAGCCGTTGCCGGATGCAGAACCCTGCAGCAGGCACTCGACCATCTGAACATGTCCTGATGGCCTGGTCGTCGGAACCAGGCGGGTCCTGTCAATTCCATAAGAACGTTTCACGCCGGCCCTTTACTTTTAGCGATGAAAAACCTTACCTTACAGAGCAAACACAAAAACAGAGAACAACCATGGGTTACATCCTGCTTGTATGGCTTATCAACGCCTTGTCGGTCTATGCAACGGCAAGCCTGCTCAGCGGCATTTCCGTCACAAGTTTCGGAGCAGCTCTTCTTGTGGCGCTGGTGCTGGGCCTCATCAACGCCGTACTGAAACCGGTACTGATCTTTTTTTCTATCCCCTTCATCGTCGTCACGCTGGGGCTCTTTCTTCTCGTCATCAACGCCCTGATGCTTCAACTGGCGGCAGCGATTGTAGAGGGATTCTCTGTCAACTCGTTCAGCTGGGCCGTTCTCGGCTCCATCGTCATCAGCATCGTTTCCTGGATGCTGAGCTCTCTTTTCAAGATATAACACAATCCGATCACGTCAGCTATGATGCAAGGTCAGGCACAATCAATCGTGCTCCTCAAAGCAAACAAACTCCGTCTTGTCGATACGGCATATCTTGCCGACCAGGACAATGATGTGCTGGTGAAAACGATCGCCACAACCATAACCCCCGGCCTTGACCGGCTGCTGTTAACCAACAAGCCGGTCTCTCACAAGGTCATCAACTACCCGATCATGCTCGGCAGCGAAATGATCGGACAGGTGCTCGAAACCGGCCCGGGAGTCACTGCTGTCAGACCGGGAGATTTCGTCTATTCTTTCAAAGGTGACCGCTGGATTGATGTAGAACCCTATTACGGCTGTCACGCTGAAGTCGTAGCGACATCCGACAGGAATATCATCCCGCTTGGAAGGGCCCCGATCCACAGGGATCTGCTCATCGGGCTCCTTGGCTACACCATCTCTGCAATAGAAAAAACAGCGCTTGACAGCTCCTCGCGGGTCCTGATCCTGGGTCTTGGTTCAGTCGGGCTCATGGTAGCGGAATACCTCAACAGTATCGGAATAACCAACATCGACGCCCTGGAAAATTTCGGCATACGCGGCCAGCTGGCAAATGTTCGCAACATAGGTATGGAGCTGAACGACTTTAACGACTCCTTCAATGACCGGTACGACCTGATCATTGAAACAACCGGTCGGATCCTGCTGATCGAAAAAGCCATCAGGCTGCTCAGACACGGCCGGCAGGTCCTCCTGATGGGCAATTATGAAGTCCTTGGCTATGATTACCGGCTTCTGCAGCATAAGGAACCGGTTCTCATCTGCTCCAACATCACCGGATACCACCATATGCAGAAAGCACGGGAACTCCTCGAAGACCCCGTCATCGACAGCGAAAAGTTTTTCACCAACGTTTTTCCTGTCAACCGGTTTGAACTTGCCTATCGCATAGCTCTCGATAGCAAGGAAGCCATCAAAACCGTCATCAGCTGGGTATAAGAGCATGTATGCAGTCGAACTGTCCGGCATCACAAAGACCTTTGGAACTGTCACCGCCAACCGCAACGTTTCTCTGGAGATAACAAAGGGCTCCATTCATGCGATTGTGGGAGAAAACGGAGCGGGAAAAAGCACTCTGACAAAAATCATCTACGGCATGTATGAACCCTGCTCGGGAACCATGTCCGTCAATGGCCGTCAGGTACGATTCAGCTCGCCACAGCAGGCTATCGGGCAGGGAATCGGTATGGTTCATCAACATTTCATGCTTATCGAAGGTCTTACGGTCGCCGAAAACATCATTCTGGGGCAGGAACACCAGAAACTCTTCATGCCGCTGCGTCCATCAAAGGCTGCCGCAGACATCTGCTCTATCGCCGATACACACGGCATGCGCATCGATCCCGACGCCCTGATTGAAAATCTATCTGTCGGTGAACAGCAGCGTGTGGAAATCATCAAACTGCTCTATCGCAAAGCCGGAATCCTGCTTCTCGATGAACCGACAGCAGTCCTGACGCCGGATGAAACGAGCCAGCTCTTCTCGGCGCTCCGTTCACTGCAGCAGGAAGGGAAAACCATCATTCTTATCACGCATAAACTCGATGAGGTCCTTCAGATATCCGATACGGTAAGCGTAATGAAACGAGGCGAAATCGTGGGAACCATGCCAACCCGCGACGTCACGAAACAGGACCTTGCCCGTATGATGGTTGGCCGTAATGTCCTGCTCCGTGTCGACAACCCTCCGGAGCATCCCGGCCGAACGGTCCTGGATGTCACGAATCTCGGCTGTCGCGACCGGAGAGGCCGGCAAAGGCTCAACGGAATATCATTTCATGTTCGCGCCGGAGAAGTATACGGCATTGCCGGCGTCGAAGGAAACGGACAGACCGAACTCTTGGAGCTGCTCTGGGGAATCAGCCGTTGCAGCATAACTCCGGAAAGCAGCATTGTCATAGACGGACAGCCTGCAACCGGTTTATCCCCACAGGAGATTGCCGCGTCCGGGGTTTCCCATATCCCGGAAGACCGCCTGAAGCATGCTGTCATCGAGCCCTTCCTGATCAGCGAAAACCTGATGCTGGGACGTCACAGGGAAAAAAAATTTCGCAAAAGAGCAGGATTTGACAACAAGGCTGTTTCTTCCTACAGTGCAAACATGATCGATGCCTTCGATATCCGCGGTACTGCCGGATCCGGAGTCACAATCGGGCAGCTATCAGGGGGTAACCAGCAGAAAATCGTTCTGGCCAGGGAACTCGATCGACCTGGCCTGAAGCTTCTGCTCCTTGCCCAGCCGACAAGAGGCGTCGACATAGGAGCCATCGAACTGATCCATAAAAAAATTATTGCCGCCAGGGACCGCAATATAGCCATCCTGCTGATATCGGCCGAACTTGAAGAGATCATCAGCCTCTCAACCCGGATAGGCTGCATCTACAAGGGGACGATACGTCACGAGTTTTCCGCCGAAGAGGTTCGTCAGGGCAGAAACCGGCAGCAGGAGTTTGAAAAAATGATCGGCATGCACATCACCTGAAATCCTGCACTCTGCCATGCGCCATACAACCCGCAACATCCTCTCCCCTCTGATTGCTGTAGCTGCGGCACTGGCAGTCAGCGCCCTCCTGATTGCAGCTGCAGGACGCGATCCTATCTTTATTTACGGTAAAATGCTCCGGATGACGTTCGGCTCGGATTACGGAACAGGTCAGATTATTTTCAGAACGACATCGCTCGTACTCACAGGCCTTGCAGTAGCAATCCCGTTCAGGGTCAGGCTGTTCAATATCGGAGGAGAGGGACAGGCCCTGGCCGGGGCGTTCGCTGCGGCTTCGGCAGGCATCCTGATTCCGGCAGACACGCCGCCTCTCGTAGCAATTACTGCCTGCTGCATTGCAGCAGCGGCTGCAGGGAGCTTGCTCGGTCTTTTTGCCGGCTGGATGAAGGTCCGCTATGGCGTCAATGAAGTCATCTCGACAATCATGCTCAATTTCATCGCCCAGGCATTTGTCAGCTACATGCTGACAAACCATCTTGCTCTGCCATCGACAGCCCATACTCCTGATATAGCTGCCGCAGCAGGAATTGCCGGCTTCGATGAAACCATAGGCATTCTGAAAAAATCGCCCGCAAATCTCAGCACGCTGCTTGCTCTGGCCCTCTGCATTGCAAGCTATACGGTTATCTTCAAAACAAGGTTCGGCTATGAAATGAGAGCCGTGGGTCTCAAACCTGAAGCTGCCGCCTATGCCGGCATCCGTGCACAGACGCATCTGCTGGCTGCCATGGCTGCCGGCGGAGCTGCTGCAGGCCTTGTGGCAGCAAACATGGTTCTGGGATACAAACACAGTTTCGAGGCCGGCCTGACAAGCGGAATAGGGTTTACAGGTATCGCTGTTGCGTTGCTCGCCTACGCCCATCCACTTCTTATCGTGTTTTCCGCCCTGTTGTTCGGGTTTCTGGAGTATGGAGGGCTCAGCATCAATGCCTACGTACCGAAGGATATCTTCATGATCGGCCAGGCGGTAACGATCATACTGATCATCGTGCTCGCTCGACAGACCAAAGGGGCTTAACCGGACTGTTTTGCGTCAAGATCGGATCCGTAAAGGTTCATCTGCTTGCGGTAATAGGAAAACGCCTGCTCCTGGCGGACCACGCCAAGAAGCTTGGATGACTTCTGAGAAAGGACAGGCAGAATGTCGTAATCGGATAATTCGAAAAGCTTGAGCGCCTCATCGAGTTTAGAGGTATCATAGAGGACCGGCACCTCTTTTTTGACGATATCCTCGGCAATAAGGCCTGTGAACATCCCTTCCTTCAAAAGAATGCTCATCTCTTCGAGCCGGATAATTCCGACGAACTCGTTTTCATCGTTGGTAACAAGAAAATTTGATTCCGGAGTGTTGTGAAAAACATCGACAACCTTCTCGGCTCTGGTAACGTCGCGGAAACGGACATAATTTGTCCTCATCACGTCGAGGACGCTGATATTCTCGGCAACAGAAAGCGCGATACCGTAGCCGACCCGAACGCCCTCCTTCTCGAGTACATAGGTCTCCATCGAATAACTGTAGGCAAGACGGGCGATCAGGGCTGCGGTAACCGCAGCGAACATGATCGGAAGCACAATCTCATACTCACCGGTCACTTCGAAAAGAATCAGAATGACGGTCAGAGGCGCGCGCATGATACCTGCCGTCAGCGCGCCCATGCCCACAAGGGCATATGCCCCTGATGCGGCAGTGATGGCCGGAAAAAGGTAGTGCACCAGATTGCCGAACATCCCGCCGAGCATCGCTCCCATTTTCATAGCAGGAGCAAACATGCCTCCAGACCCTCCGGAGCCAACGCTCAAACCGGCGACAACCGGTTTGAGCAGATAAATCCCGACCATATTGAGCCAGGATTCAGTCCCCCGTATAGCGTTGTCTATCGCCTCGTAACTGTAGCCGTAAAGGCCCGGCAGCCACATGCAGATCAAACCGCTCATAAGCCCCCCTATAGCAGGCATAGCCCACAGAGGGATGTTATGCTTTGCACGCAAGCTCTGAAAACCCTCTTCGATGCGATAATAGATCTTGATGAACAGCACTGCCGACAGGCCGGCCAGCACCCCGAGACAGAAGTAGAAAACCAGCTCGGAATTCGATTCGAGACTGTAGTCAGGAACCAGAAAGGTCGGAGAGCTGCCGAGATAGCCGCGGGAAACAACCGTACCGATAACCGCCGCAATAACGATCGGACTGAAGGTACGGACACTGAAATCCCCGAGAATCACTTCGATTGCAAACATCACCCCGCCGAGAGGCGCGTTAAACACTGCTGCAAGCCCTGCAGCTGCTCCGCAGCCAAGAAGGGTCCTGGTTCTGTCGGGAGAGAATTTCAGCACCTGGGCAACCGAGGAGCCAAGCGCTGCACCAACCTGGGCAATAGGGGCCTCTCTGCCCCCGCCTCCCCCGGTACCGATAGTGAGCACCGAAGTAATCGTACGGTGCAGCCAGAGATGCCGGCCGATAATGCCGTTGTTCTGGGCAACCGCCTTGATCACGCTTGCAAGGCCGTGACCCGGGTTGGTTGTCCTGACGATATAGGCATTGTATAATCCGACCAGCAAGCCGCCTGCTGCCGGAACGAGCGGTATGAAAAACCCCCAGTATTCATCGATGAGGAACGAGGTGCCGAAAGTTTCGAGCCCGCCAAAGAAAAAATGACTCAAAAACTTGATCGCATCATGAAATACAACGGCGACATAGCCCGTTGTAATCCCGATGAAAACCGCAACAAATAAAAAAGGAAGATCCTGATTGAGGTTGAGATGAAGAAGAATATTGTCAAGGGTCAGCCTGAAGAATTTTTGTGGTGACCCCTGAAAATAGCGGCTTTTGCGAAAAAAATTATAAAAGACAGCAAGGAATTTTCTGTTCCATCCGCCTTTTATTTTCGAGGAATCTTTCATGAACAGGTTTTCAACTCTCCGGGCATGGATGCCGGCCGGGAAACAGCAGTCGGATAACAGGAAGAAAACGAAACGTTGTTACGGACCGGAAAAATAAACATTGGCTCTATCTACTTGATATAACAATTTTTTTTATCTTCAAAAGTCTTTGTACAGTAATGCATTCAATATTATTTCGATCAGCTACCATGCCAAAGAAAAAAAATACAGAAGAGACTGTGACTGTTAAGAAAACAACCAGAAAAGCCGCAGCAAAAAGCAGCGGGACCGAGACCAAAAAGCCGGCAGTGAAAAAGAAGAGTTCCACTGCCTCCACAAAAAAAACTGCAGCAGCGGCGATAACGAAACCGGTTGCAGCAAAAAAACGGTCAACAACGAAAAAAACCGTCGAAACCACCGTCCCGCCTCAGCTCAGCGCTGCCGAACGTGAGGAACAGATCAGGGTTGCCGCCTACTATCGCTGGCAGCAGCGGAATATGGAAGAGGGCTGTGAGGTTCAGGACTGGCTTGATGCTGAAAGCGAATTGACGCCTTAGGAACTTCCTGCACTCCATCTCATGTTTACAACAAAAGCCATTCGAGTGAATGGCTTTTGTCATCTCAATCTGCAGTAAAACCGATGTCTATGAAGCTGATCAAAGATCTGTTTTCAAGTATTTCAATCTTTTTTGCCGGAGTCTGGCTTGTCATCCGTATCGTGCTCGAATATTTCGGTATTATAAGTGACGGTAACGATCGAACAACCGGCATTAAGGACCTGAGAGAAGAATACAAAAAAGCGAAATACCGATGAACCCTCCCGGGAGGGTTCACGAGCCATGCGAACCACCCGATATCAGTCGGGGTTGATGACAATGGTCAGCTCGACAACATGCCCCTGTTCGGTAAGACTGTTTGCTGCCGGTTTCTGGTTGATCACCGTATTGGGTACAAGAATTGTCGAGTACTCATAGAGAACGTTGCCAGTATTAAGACCTGCATCGATGATCTCCTCCCGTGCGTCGTTTAGCAGGAGACCAAGAACATTGGGAACAGGAATTTTGGAGATAACGGGATTTTCTTCCAGCCTGCCGACAATAAGAGAAACTGAAGAACCATAACTCACAACGGTCGAGGGAGGAAGTGATTGGCCCAGCACCTTGCCGTTCTCTTCAGGATCATAGACCACCTGCTCCTGAACATCCCTGACGGTCATATTAAAACGCGACAGGGTCTGACGGACCTCATCAAGAGACTTTCCGTAAAAATCGGGAATGGAAAACTCCGGTTTTTCGCGTTTGTTGACGACAAGATAGACGGTCCTTCCCGGTTTGACCGAAGTACCGGCTGCCGGCCGCTGGGCGATCACCAAAGTGGAATCGATATTTCGGATATAGCTTACATTGTAGCTTTTACCAGCCGAAAGGTCCGATTTTTTCAAAACACGTACGGCATCGTCATACTGCATCTTCTGAACATCAGGAACCATAACCGATACTCCATGCCCGGTATAGGACGGCATGACAACCTTGTCTATAAAAAGTACTACAGCCAACAGCATCCCGAACACAACTGCCGCCATCAACGCAGCTTTTTTTATCATAGTCTGTATATTCATTCAAGTATGATCCAAAAAAAACACCGGAAACATCCTCTAATGCTGACGTTTCATCACAAAATCAACGAGCAGCTCCAACGATCTGCGGGCTTCCGAATCATCAAAAGCCTCGAGTGCTGCGGTTGCCTTTGAAGCAAACCCTTCGGCCACTGTCGATGAGTACTCAAGTCCCCCGCTTTTTCTGACAAAATCCATCACCTCCCTGCTCTTCATAGCGCGTTTCCTGGAACTTTTGAGAATCGAGCGGATTCTTTTCTGTTCAGAACGCTCGGTATTGCGCAGCGCATAGATCAACGGAAGCGTTATTTTTTTATCCTGAATATCGATCCCGAGCTGTTTGCCGGTTTTGCTTGAATCCCCGGTATAATCAAGCAGATCATCCCTGATCTGAAAGGCCAGCCCGAGATACTCGCCGTAATTTCTGAGCGCCTGGATTTTCGATTCATCATCCGTAACGCTTGCAGCCCCCATCGCGCAGGATGTCGAGAGTAACGAAGCGGTTTTATCGGAAATAACCTTGAGATAATCCTCTTCGGTAATGTCGAGGCTTCGTGTTTTCTGAATCTGAAGAATTTCGCCCTCGCTCATCCGTCGCACAGCGTCCGATACCATATGGAGCGAGCGGTAATCCTTGTGCTCCAGAGAAAAAAGCAATCCCTTCGACAGCATATAATCACCGATGAGAACAGCGATCTTGTTTTTCCACAAAGCATTGATCGAGGCCAGCCCGCGTCTCATTTCAGCCCCGTCGACGACGTCGTCATGCACAAGTGTTGCCGAGTGAAGCAACTCAACCATGATCGCCGCCCTGTAGGAGGAATCGGCAACTCCGCCGCACACCTTGGCGCCAAGCATCACCAGAAGCGGACGCACCTGCTTGCCCTGCTGCTTGAGAATGTATCGCATAACCTTGTCTATCAGGCTGTTGTCACTTTTCAGCGCAACCTTGTATCGCTGACGAAAGGTATCAAGCTCCTGAGCGACCGATACAGTTACCTCTTTAATATCCACAAGCTCCTTGGTGTGACAGTGTTCTGCCGGCTCAAACGATGTCAGCCTGAAACCGGCATAAAGAAAAATTTTAGAAAAGTATAAATTTCTCAGCCCAAAAAAAATTTCCATTCCGTGATTGTTCAGCCCGCGGACAAGATTCCTGACCATAACGCCCATTCGAAGCAGCATGTCCATGAGCGGCAGAAAGAAAACGACTGAACCACCAGGAGCGCAGGACGGTTCAACAAACCGCCCTGTCGATGCATGAACAGGAAAAGGCCCCTCCTCCATTTTTCGCCATAAGAGCTTCCGCTAAAAACAATTTGCTCACAAAGCGTATCTTTTTTACTATGTATCGATTCAGGCATGTCATCCCGAGAGCGTTCATGGAATACAATCATCATGAAGTATAGTACAGACCAGGAAAAATCCGGCATAAGCGCTCGCCTTTGTGCTCTTGCGCTGTCATGGACCCTGATGATGGCATCACCGCCCACGCAGGCTGCCCCGCCGTCGATGTTCGGTATTCAGCCCCCGTCACATGAGTCGAAGCTGGGACTTCAGGGCGCAATCGGAACCGGAGGGGATGGATCGGGCTTCGCCCTTAACTACGCCTACTCGTTTTCTGATACGTTTTCTGCCTCAACACAGTTCAGCATGACCGATAACAGCGATCAAAGCTATGTTCGCGGGGATCTTGCGGCAAGGCTTGCATCGATCGGCAACAGCTCCCTGAACGTCAGCACCGGGATATCGACAATGGGTTCCGGATCCTCGTGCCTTCATGCAGGCATCTGGACGCATATCTACACTGCCATTCCGCTCTATCTTGTCGGCGGACTTGAAATCAGCTCGCCGGAATTCGATCCCGGCCGCAGCGAAAGCAGCCTCATAACAGGCATTGAGCTTCCTGTTGCCGTCAACCTGGGCTTTTCGCTTCTCAAACAGACACCGCTCTCCAGTGAAGCCTATCATCATTACGCTACCGGTCTTATCATCTTCTTTTAACGACAGGGACCATCCAGACACAACGAAGACCTTTTGTCAATGAGTAGAGAATCAGAGTCATCCAAACCCAAATCGCCCGCATCGCAACTCATGGATGAACAGGCTTCCATCGCATCTGAAGAACGGGCCCTGGTACAGCCCGGAACCGATGAGGAAACAGAAGTCGGCGACGAGGTTGAAATGCATTTCATCGACCACCTGGATGAACTCCGACAGCGACTCATCAAAAGCGGCATCGCACTGCTTGTCATTACCGGCCTCTGCGCGTTCTATGCCGATGTACTGGTCAACAACATCCTGATCGCTCCGCTCAAAAACAGCAGCGACACCATTGTCCTGCAGAATCTGGTCCCCTATGGACAGATCTCTCTCTACCTCCAGGTCGTCTTCTTCTCGGGCTTCATTCTTTCTTTTCCCTATACAGCCTGGCAGATATGGCAATTCGTTGTCCCGGGTCTTCGAGATATCGAAAAAAGTGCCTCACGTTTCGCAATCCTGTTTATCTCCCTCTCGTTTTTCGCCGGGATAGCCTTTGGATATTTCGTCTTTCTGCCCGTATCGCTGACTTTTTTTGCCGGTTTCGGTACCCCTCTCATCGAAAACAATATCGCCGTACAGGACTACATCAGCTTCTTTGTCGGCGCACTGCTTACAGCAGGACTGGTTTTTGAACTCCCTTTCATCTCCTACGTTCTCTCAAAAATTGGCCTCCTCACACCGGCCTTCATGAAATTCTACCGCAAACATGCCATTGTAGCCCTGCTGATCATAGCCGCGCTCGTAACGCCGTCGACAGATCTTGTCACGCAACTTGTTATTGCGGTACCCATGATCCTGCTCTATGAGATCAGCATCTGGATTTCAGGATATGTCAACCGCAATAACACCGCATTGAAATAAACCGATGATCGACTCCCGCATCGCACCTCCGGGAATGACCTTTCCAGTCGTTCCCGGCCGGACGCTCAAGCCCAATCCCCTCGGCGATCCGTCTGAACGCACTGTCCCGGTCTTCCTCCCCCCGTCTTACGACGGGAAAAAACGCTTTCCGGTCATCTATCTGCTGTCGGGATTCGCCAGTACCGGTGCAAGCTTCCTCAATTACCGCTTCGGGCGAAAAAACGTTCCGCAACAGATGGAAGAGCTCATGCGTCTGGGAAAAATGGAAGAGGTGATTCTCGTCATGCCTGACTGCATGACGAGATATGGAGGATCACAGTACGTTGATTCCTTAGCAACAGGAGCCTATGAGACATATCTGACCGTTGAACTCCTGCACTTTATCGACAGCACCTTCAGGACCCTCCCGGAAAAAGAACATCGAGCAATAGCGGGCAAATCATCAGGCGGTTTCGGAGCACTCAGACTCTCAATGAAACATCCCGACAAATTCCATGCGACCGCATGCCACAGCGGGGACATGCACTTCGAACTCAGCTACCGCTCATCATTTCCCGCCGCTGCAAAGGTGCTTGAAAAATACCGTGGCAGCCTCGGAGATTTTCTTCATACGTGGGAAAAAGCAGACAAAAAACCAGGCAGCGACTTCCCCCTCATCGACATCATGGCCATGGCCGCATGCTATTCACCCGACCCTGCACAAGCACCACCGGAAAACATGCTCCTGCCGTTCGATCCATACAACTGCGACATCATCGATGAGGTATGGGAAAAATGGCTTGCTTTCGACCCTCTGCTCATGCTCGAAAATCCATCATGTGCCCATTCCCTCAACAATCTCGGACTGCTCTACCTCGACTGCGGCTCCTACGATGAATACAACCTCCACTTCGGACACCGGAAATTTTCAGCCAGAGCAAAAGAACTCGGCATCAGACACATCTACGAAGAATTCCCCGACACCCACGGAGACACATCCTACCGCTATGCCGTTTCCCTCCCGCTGATTGCCGAAGCCATTGGGGGACGTTGTTGATTCCGTTGACTTTATAAAACAAAGTCAACGGAATCAACAACGTCCCCTCATTGCGATCAGGTTATAGACCTGATGCGTTCGGGCAACGAGATGATCGAGTGTTCCGCTGTTATCGATGACGTAGTCGGCCCGCTCAACGAGTTTTTCCTGGGGCCACTGGGCATTGATTCGACGAATGACATCTTCACGGGAAACGGAACCTCGCTGGAGCGCCCGCTGAATTCTCAGTTCCCGGTCGGCCGTCACAACGATGATGACATCAAGGTCTTTATCTCCTCCTGACTCAAACAATATTGCCGCTTCCTTGACAAGGATGGCGGTTCCTTTTCGGCGGGCTTCGTCGACAGCCTTCTGAAATGCCTGATAGACGGCAGGATGGATCAGCCGGTTCAGCTTTTCAAGAAGAACGCGGTCGCTGAACACCTTTCCGGCAATCATTGAACGATCCACAGAGAGACTGCCATCTGCACTTCGATGGTAGACTCCCTTGCCGAAAAGACCCTCGATACCCTTTATAATCCCTGGATCGGTCACCTGAAGCTGTCTGGCAACGCTGTCAGCCTCAAAAATCGCGCACCCGAGTCCGGCGAGAATCCGGCAGACCGTACTCTTGCCGCTCCCGAGTCCGCCTGTCACACCAACGAGTACAGGAAAGTCAGTCATCGCAACGCACCACCGTTCTTTTGTTTGAGAAAGAACCTGACTTCCTGAAGAACCTGCTTCCACAAAAGCGGATCCTGCTGATAACGATGCGCCAGCTGACTGAATTCACCGATCGTCAGCTCATGCACCTGCAGAAGCGAATCGAGAGCGCCGAAACCGGGATCAGAAACCGGACCGGCAGGAGAATCCTGCACTCCGGCAAGCACCAGGTAATCGGCATAAAATGCCGCAAAATGCCGGTCAGCGTCATCAAGAGCAGGAGGCTCTCCCTGTGAACATCCGACACTGAAAAAAAGAGCCGTCAATGCAAAGCTCCGAAAAAATCGATGGAAAATCTTCATCAGAAACAATGGTTTTTTCCTCAAAAAAATAAACAGTACAGAAACTAAATCATTCTATACTCAGTTTAAAGAATGAAATCAAGCTTCTTTCATCTCTTTTTTCAATCGATAACAGCATATCACCATGGCATACCAGCAACCTTCGCTTCCATACGCAGAAAACGCTCTTGAGCCCTATGTTTCAGCCAGAACCATTGGCTTTCACTACGGCAAACATCATGCAACCTACGTAACCAAGTTTAATGAAATGGTTGCAGGAACACCATTCGCCGATCAAAGCATCGAAGAGGTCATCAAGGCTGTCGCCAACGACTCGTCGAAGTCAGGTATTTTCAATAACGGAGCGCAGGCATGGAACCACAGCTTCTACTGGAACTGCCTCTCTCCCGACGGTGGCGGAAAGCCTTCAGGTGCCCTTGCCGAAAAAATCGACCAGGATTTCGGCAGCTATGACCGGTTCCGTGAAGAGCTCTCCAACGCAGCGGCAACCCAGTTCGGTAGCGGCTGGGCTTGGCTTGTTCTCGACAACGGCACGCTCAAGGTGGTCAAAACCGCCAATGCCCAGACCCCGATCACAGAAGGCATGACACCGATCCTGACGGTCGATGTATGGGAGCACGCGTACTACCTCGACTACCAGAACCGCCGTCCCGACTATGTGGCCAGTCTGATCGACAATCTTCTCAACTGGGACTTTGCGACAAAAAACTTTGAAGCTGCCCGGGCATAAAACCGCTCTGGTTATCAATGAACAGAAAAAGGGAGCAGCGTTACACTGTTCCCTTTTTCTGTTTTCATTCATCGCCGCATCCGGAAAAGCTTACATCCAGGGAAGAATACCGACCCGCTCAAGATTGACGACTCTTGCCTTTTGGGGAACACGAAATTTGATTGTAAGATCTTCCGGATTGATTTTCCGTTCATCATACACGATAACCATCTCGTGCGCCCCATTGCCGTCAAGACGCTGATCATAGAGCGCAAGCTCTATTTCTCGCGGCAGTGTCACGGTATTGCCCGCGACCCTGCTGGTGAGGAATTTCCGGAAATGCATCTCGACCATAAGCCTGCCGGACCTGTTGTAAACCTGAAGAGCCTCCATTGTTCTGGTGAGAGGATCAATCAGCACCTCCTTTCTGCCGGAATCTGTCCTGACAGTATAGCTGACTCGGCCTCCACCGGTTTTAACGGATTCGATAGCACGAAGGGGCTCGTCAAGTCTGATAACACCGAACAATGCATCAGAAAGGAACTCATACCCCGAGCGCATCCCGAGAATCTTCTCCATATTGTCTGGAGTATTGCGCCCGAGAAGCAGTCTGTTGTTGAGCATGTCGTGAACAAAAAGAGAATCGGGACGAAAAAGCATATCGGCAACAGGCCAGCCAAGAAGTCCTGCACTGATGATAATGCGCATATCCTCAGAACGCTTGAGCTGAATATTGCTGTAGACCCGCTCCTCCCTTCTGGGCGTTTTTATCCATATATCGGCATACCCGTCAAGCGAATGGACTGAAGAGGATGAACCGGACACATCGAGATACAGACGCGCAAGTTCAGAGGTCAGTCCTGCGGATTCGGTCGGCCAGTCCTGCCGGGTAACGGTCCGAAATTCTCCACAACCGGCCAGAACGACCAGAAACATCAACACAAAAAGGGTTCTCACATGGTTCATATTGTCACTATATAATTACTTGCAGGAACAACGGCACCGCTCTTTCGGGCACCTCGCGATCTGGCGACATGAGGTTCTGAACAGAAACCCGGAGCATCAGAACATATCCGGCCATCATCGATCAGATTTAATATGGCGAATAATCCTTTTTCAATAACAGGCTAAGCGTTGTTTTTTTATTTTACGCTAAGAAAGTCACTTATAATCTGTACCACACGCAACACAATCGATGCACGAACTCTATCTGAAACCTGGAGAACACAGGCGCCTTTTCAAAGGGCACCTCTGGTCATTCAGCAATGAACTGCAGTCTCTTCCACGCGACATTGCCGCCGGTGAAACCGTCAGGCTCTTTACCTACGACAAAAAACCGGTCGGGACGGGATTTTACAATCCTCAATCGCTGATCGCATTCCGCCTTCTTTCCAGAAAGGGCGAACTGCCTGATGAAGCATTTTTCAGAAGAAAAATAGAAGAAGCGCACACGCTTCGGCAAAAGCTTTATCCATCCACCGAAACCAATGCCTATCGGCTTGTTCATGGTGAATCCGACGGGTTGCCCGGCCTTATCATCGACCGCTTCAACGAAGCCTGCGTCATTCAATCGTTCTCGGCAGGCATGGACCGGCACCTTCCCCTGATCTGCGACGTCGTAGCGTCCATCTTTCATCCGTCGTCCATCATTATCAGAAACGAATCAGTACTGAGAGAACTCGAGGGCATACCACTCTATAAAAAAATTGTCCTTGGTTCTGAAAACAATGCACAGCAGATCATCTACGATGCCGGCATCAGCTATAAAACCCACCTGTTCGAAGGTCATAAAACCGGCTTTTTTCTCGATCAGCGGGAAAACCGCCGCATGATCAGAAAACTTGCTCAAAACGCCGAAACACTCGATGTTTTCACGAGCGATGGCGGTTTCGGGCTTAATGCGCTCTACGGGGGAGCCTCAGCTCTCACCATGGTTGACATCTCTGCCGAAGCTCTCGGGAGGGCAGAGGAAAATGCCAGGCTCAACACATTCAGCAACTACTCTGCGCTTCAGGGCGATGCCTTCGATGTCATGAAACATCTGATCAAAGAGGGCAAAACCTACGACCTTGTCATCCTCGACCCGCCAAGTTTCACCAAAAGCCGTAAAAACCTGCCAACCGCGTTGCAAGCCTATAAAAAGCTCAACAAACTCGGTATCCAGCTGGTCAATGACGGAGGATTTCTTGCAACGGCTTCCTGTTCAAGGCACGTTTCTGAAGATGATTTCCTCAATGCGATACAACAGGCCTCGCAACCGCTCGGAAGGCATCTCAGGATGATCTATAAAAACTCGCAGCCTGCAGACCATCCGGTTCTGCTCTCGATGCCGGAAACACGCTATCTTAAATTCGCCTGTTTCTACATAACAAAAATCTGAACAGTCCGCCCGTCAGGCAGCATGAAAGAGTGTGTCATCTCGGCCATTAGGGCCAGCCCCGCTCACCACAGATCGATGATCATGCGATAGACCTCCTCCCAGGACTCTGCGCGAGGCTCCTCGATGTGCCGGTTTGTGCTATTGGCAAAACAGATGGTATGATGCCCGGCATTGCGCAATTGCATAACATTGTCGGGGTTGTCTTCGATGTAGATATCGGCTCCTACAGCGGATTTCTCCTTCATAAAACAGAGGTCCCAATACGGAATACCGTACTTGTCGAGCCAGGAAACCGTCTGCTGTACTGCCGAAGAATGCGAATAATGAATAAAAAGCCGATGCGTAATGATGCGGATATGATAACCTTCATCCGAAAGCCGGCGAAGATACTTGCGAGCACCCGGAATCATCGGCATTGACTGAAAAAGCTCGCGCTGATGCAGCGCGAAACGATGAAGACTCTCATACCGGTTCCCGGTAATGCCCCACTCTTTCAGCCCGTAGGAAACATCAGGCGTCAGCTCTTCAACCGGCAGTTCAAACCATTCGGCGGCTATCTGGCGCATCCTTCCGTAAAAATCGGCGCAGACACCATCGAGGTCCACGCCGATCACAGGCTTGCCGATCTCTTGTATTTCTTTCATAACCAATCATTGGTAACTATCTGTAAACCAGCCCCAGCAAAAACAATCAACGCACAAAGGGATCCGTCTCAATAGAGCGCACGATCGAAAATCCTGCGATGCCTCAACGTTACGGGATTATCCTCCCCAAGATACTTGAATATGGCAACGCAGGCTTTACGGGAGCCGTCATCATCATAATACCTGTTTTCGCGTATCACCTCGATAAAACCCGTCAGGGCGGCATTAAAATCCCGAGCCTGCAATTGAGCAAGAGCAGATGCGTATCGATCCCGAACAGGGTCCTCGGGAAGTTCTTTGCTTTTTTTCTGCAGGATGGAGAAAAGTTCCCTGACCGATCCGGCAAATTCCGCATAATCGGCATCTCTCTCAAGCATGTCGTTAAGACGCGCAGCCTCGGCAGGCTTTGAAAACAGTTTAAGCCTGATCATCAGCGCTATTGCCCCGGCATTGTCAGGCTCGTTCACCAGGACTTCCTCGAGAATGGATATCGCCTGCTGTTGCTTGCCCTGTTCGACCAGTCCGCTGGCAAGTCGCACCTCACCGGCATACCGGCTTGGAAGCGCTTTCCTGAGCCACTGTTCTATGCTGGATTGAGGAAGAGCACCGGAAAATTCATCGACAACCTTTCCGTTGATAAAAAGCTTGACATTGGGAATGCTTCGAATGTTGAATTTTTCAGCAGCATCCGGATGTTCCTCCGTATTAACTTTGACAAGCATCACTTTACCCTCGAAACGGGCTGCGACGCGTTCAAGCTCAGGAGCAAGCATTCGGCACGGCGCACACCATTCCGCCCAGAAATCGACAAGAACGGGGATATCATGACTTTGCTCGAGAACATCACAGGTAAAATCAAACTGATCGCTTTGCATGGCACATACATAATTGACGTTGATAATAATTCACTACGGCCTCTGCAACGAGTGAATGCTTCTTGTAATAGCAGACTGCGGGGGCAGCGGAAAACGGTTTCAAACAGAACTGCAGGAAAATACACTTTTACAGATAAAATACTTGATTCAAATAAAATCTTTAACGATCCGTTCAAGTTTTCTATTTTTAAACAGGTTCAGTTGCTCAAAAACGCCGGAAATACCTGGGGATATTGAGGAAAATCGCATATGCTCAGTATAGAAAACCTGCATGTCTCGATCGATGGAAATCCTGTTCTCAAAGGGATCAATCTCCGGATAGACAAGGGAGAGACCGTTATTCTCTTCGGTCCTAACGGATCAGGGAAAACCACGCTGCTCTACACCATTATGGGCATAGGCAGTTACACGGTAACGGAAGGTTCGATCACCTACAAGGGAACCGATATCACGGCTCTTCCCCCCTACGAACGGGCGAGACTGGGCATAGGCATGTCGATGCAGCGGCCTCCGTCGATACACGGCCTGATGACACGAGGACTGGTCACCATGTGCGCAGGGGAACGATCGGTCGATGTCAATGCCCTCGCCCGAAAACTGAATCTGGAGAACTTTCTCGACCGTGATATCAATCTTGGCTTTTCCGGCGGTGAGATCAAGCGATCTGAAATCCTGCAGCTGATGGCCCAAAAACCGGATCTGGTCCTCTTCGATGAACCCGAATCGGGTGTCGATGTTGAAAATATGGCCCTCGTTGGAACCATGGCCAATGAACTGCTGGAAGGCAATCCTGTACCTGATACATCAAGCACTATGATGAGCCTCAGCAAAAAGCGAGTCACATCAGGACTCATCATCACGCATACCGGCTATATTCTCGACTATATCACCGCAGACCGGGGCCATGTGCTCTACAATGGAAGTCTGTGCTGTGCGGACAATCCGAAACGTATTCTGGAACATCTGCACAAATTCGGCTATAAAGAGTGCATCCGATGCCTTACGCAATGACCCCTCTGAGGCCCTTACCATGAAAGTAGATCTGTCTAAATACGAATTTACAGGACACAAAAGCCCTGAAGTTGACGATCTGAAGAGGCTTGACAAGCATGAACAGGACAGCATGAGAATGGCGGGGTTCGATGCGTCCGAGCAAAACCGCAGCGCCTCGTTCGTTCAGATTGACCACAACCACGCATTCTGTAAATCCTACGATCCGGGGGTTGAAATACTTCCCATAGGGCTCGCCCTTGCAATCCACGAAGGCCTTGCAGACTATCAGTGGAAACTGCTCAAACCTGGCAAGGATGAATTTACGCGCATGGCCGCCGATAATCTGCACGGCGGATATGTCATCAGGGTCAAGAAAGGAGCCCGTCTCAAAGCCCCCATCCAGTCCTGTCTGATGATGCATTCAGATCGTGTCGGCCAGAACGTGCATAACATCATTATCATTGAAGAAGGCGCCGAAGCCCATATTCTCTCCGGCTGCACCACCTCGCTCGCCGATCAGTCCGCCGCACATATCGGCATATCAGAGTTTTACGTCGAAAAAAACGCCAGCCTCACGTTCACCATGGTCCACAACTGGGGAGAACATGTCGAAGTCCGCCCCCGATCTGCCGGAGTAGTTGAATCCGGCGGAATCTTTCTGAGTAACTACATCAGTCTCAAGCCGGTAAAAAACCTTCAGATGTACCCGTCGGTCACCATGAAAGGAGCTGCTTCGACATCACGATTCAACTCGATTATCGTAGCCACTGATGGAACATACATGGATGTCGGCAACAAGGTCATTCTCGATGCTCCTGACAGCCGCACGGAAATCGTCTCCCATGCTATCGCATCAGGCGGACACCTTATCGCACGAGGTCACATCCAGGCGAACTGCTCTCCAGCCAAAGGACATCTTGAATGTCAGGGACTTCTTCTCAACAGCGGCATCATCCAGGCGATTCCTGAACTCGATGGCCGGGCTGAAGGAGTTGAGCTTTCGCATGAGGCGGCCGTGGGCAAAATCGCGAAGGAGGAGCTTGAATACCTGATGATCAGAGGTCTGGACGAACAGGCTGCAGCTTCAGCTATAGTTCGGGGATTTCTCAACATCGACATCATGGGACTGCCCCCTGATCTTCAATCAGCAATTGATAAAGCCATCACCGAAACAGAAAAAAGCATGTTCTAATGAAAGCACTCCTTGCTCTGCTCCCTGTCCTCCTGCTGGGAACACCGATAACCTACGGCGAAGAAACAACCGCACCGGCGACAGTTCAGGAGTATATGCCGCTGCAGTTCAATCATAAACATTCAGGTGATTGCGCCTGGGAGAATACCGGGTCTATCACCATCAGAATACCCAACCTCAGAAATGCCGATGGTCTGCTCGGGGTCGCGCTTTTCCGAACCGATCAGGGTTTTCCTGAGGATTCCTCCAAAGCCTTTGCCCTGACCGGCATGAAACTCAACCAGACTGCTCCTGAAATTGTACTAAAGGATGTCCCTTACGGCGTCTATGCGGTCTGCGTTCTCCATGACGAAAATGCCAATATGGAGATGGATAAAAACTGGATCGGCATTCCGAAAGAGGGTTTCGGAGCTTCAAACAATCCGAAAATATCCATGGGCCCCCCTGAATTCGAAGAATCCAACTTTGTGCTCGATAGCCGGGGCATGGCGCTTGTGATAGACATGAACTATTTTTAACAACCATTTTACCATCCGAAAACACCCATGAACGCAACAGGACAAAAATTGGCAACGGCAGGGCTCTTATGCTCTTCAATGCTTATTGCCTGCAGCCCCACCGTCAAAGTGGAAGCACCCGACAAACCGATCGTCATCAACATGAATATCAAAATCGATCATGAAATCCGGGTTAAGGTCGACAGGGAACTTGAAGATCTGCTCGACACCAAAAAAGGACTTTTTTAAACGGAGAATAACCATGTACAGCACCAAAAATTTTTTGTTGCATCTTAGCAGTAAAACATCAGTTCTGCTCCTGATGATCCTCCTGAGCATCTCATCTGCCGCGTTTGCTCTTGATCTCGAAACAGCCCGGTCACAAGGTCTTGCCGGTGAAACCGACAGCGGTCTGCTTGCAAAACCTCCCGCAGCAGGAGATCAGGCTGACTCCCTTATTACGGTTGTGAACGCCAGTCGCAGCGCTGAATACACCCGTATCGCCGAACAAAACGCAATCACTTCCGAGGTCGTCGGGAAAATGATGTTTGAAAAAATCTATACGAAACTACCCTCAGGAACATGGGTTCGTATCAATGGCAGCTGGTCAAGGAAATAGCATGGTTGAAAACAGGAGCCAGGCATGAAATGGCTCAGGCGAACGATTCTGGGACTCCTGCTCCTGCTGTGCATCGCTGCAGCAGGAGTGTGGATCGCTTCTCCCTGGCTGATCCAGCGTATGATAACCCAGGCTGCCCGATCGTCAGACATCACCATTGACCTTGAAAATCCCTGGACGGCTTCGATACACGCTGTCGGCTTCGATACACTGACGATCGCCAGGGAAACAAACGCCCCTTACACACTGAACATCGAACAGGGGCGCATCACATGGAATACCCCTGGCCGCTCACTTTTTTCTGCCATTGCCGCCATCATCAGCGATACCCTTGCCATAGACCTCTCGATCGAAGCTTCCGCGATCAAGCTTCATCTCCCAGAACAGGACCTTACCTTCACGGACAGTACAATACAGGCAGACGCGACAATAACGATCTCGCGTTCTGCAAAAGGCCAGTGGATTTTGGTCCCGGAAACGTTCGCTTACCCGATCGAACAGGCATCGCTTCAAAAAAGTACACTGCTCTTTGAAAAGATCGATTATCCGCTGTCGGGAAGTCTTGACGGAGAATGGCATCAGCTGCCCCGGAAACTCAGTATAGGATCTTTTACAAGCAATGGTTCTGAGGCACCGATACGAAATTTCTCCGCGAAGATAGCGATCGATCCCGATATTCTGAGTTCCGGCAGCATCACATTAACCGATTGCTCGCTCGATCTGTTCGAATGGAAAGCCTCGACACCGAGCATCCGTTATGATACCGCGACACAACAGACCTCATTCACGCTCGAACTGCAGCAAATCGCCCTTGAAAAACTACCCGGCCTCGACGATCCCAGGCAGCCTGCGGCACGGGGAATGGTCAGTGGAACAATTCCTGTCTCGATCCGTGACAGCGTCATCAGCATTACAAACGCTACCGTCCGTTCACGTCCCGGAAGCCGTTTTATATACTATTCAGCAGAAGGAGATCCCCTGGCCGAAATTGATCTTGGAGGACGAGGAGCTGAAACAATCAGTCATCTGAATGCCACTATTGCACTTGAGGGCCCTCTTGAGTCTCTGCAATCTGTCTCGCTTTCAGATGCATCCTGCTCCATTCTTGGAGGAAATATCAGAATAGCGAACGCACGGTATGATCTTCGGCAGAAAAAAAGCCGTTTTAGCGTGTCGCTGCAAAATATAGCGTTACGCCACGTTCTTGTCCTTAAAGGAGATTTCTCAGGATCTTTCAACGCCAGGATGAGCGGAACCCTTCCGGTTGAACTGTCACAGGAAGGATTTTCAATCAGCAAAGGCCGGCTTTCTTCCGATGGAAGCGCCGACATTACCCATACCCCGAAACCCGATCCTCGAACAGCAAAGGCCCCTGAACGTTTCGGTACGGAAACCATGGCTGTCAGCTACAATGTTTCAGGACTGCGTCTCGGCATAAATCGAGCGACATCGGGTGAACTCGAGCTGGATTTCACGATCAACAAGCTCGTTCGCCGTACAGGAACTGACGCCAAAACGCTCCTGAAAGCTGAAGGAACTCTTGGGATAGGCAAAAATCCGGAAAGGCCTGAGACTGTATTGCTTGATAATTTCAGCGCAACCTTTCTCGGAGGGCGTATCGGAATAGCGCATGTGCTGTATGATATCAGGAATCATCGGGCAGACTTTATCCTCGATGTCACAGGTATACGTATCCAGGACCTGATCAACCTCCAGGGGCTCACCAGGGTCTTTACTACCGGCAATGTGGCAGGAAGAATCCCTGTATCAATCGACGGACCGGCATTTGAGGTTCGTCAAGGGGCCATGAACGCAGAACAAAACGGCACCATTATCTACGCCGTTTCAACAGAGGAAATGCAGGCTGCTCATGAAAGCCTTAAAACCACCTATGCTGCGCTGTCTGATTTTCATTACACAGAGCTTAAAGCAGCCATCAACATTGAACCCGATGGAGAATCGCTCATGCAGCTTCAGCTCAAGGGATACAACCCCGACTTCCAGAACGGCAGAGAGGTTCATCTGAACCTGAACGTCGAACAGAACCTTCTCGACCTCCTCAGAAGCCTGACTATATCCACTCATGTCGAACAGGCTATCTCGGAAAAAGCCCTGCAGCGCAGAGAACAGTAAAAAGCAGGATTCGGGAGGCAGAGCATTGCTTTTTTTCGGTATTATAAAAGAAACTCCAATCCCCAAACTCTGGAACTCATAGCGTGAAACGAGCTCTGCTCTGGCTGCTGCTCCCTCTTTTTCTCAATGGGGCGGCTCCTCTGAATAAAAAGCTGTATGAACAGTTTTTCTCATCTCAATCATCGGACCACGAGACGCACGGTGCGACTGATGAAGATGAGGAGGAGCTTCTGCAGTTCGGCCCCGATATGCACAAGAGCGAAGAATCCGGCACGAACCACGGCAAATCCGGAAACAACGACATCGGCCCTGAAAAAAACAGCCCTGTGCTCCGAGCGTGGACAGGAACCGGAAGTCCCGGACAACAGACAGTGTTCAGTTTCAGCGAGATGGTCTCAATAGACTCCGGCAGAAAGGATCTTTCATGGTGGTTCCGTATAACAAAACTCCATGACGCGCCCTTTGCCCTCTGGCAGATCTCTGAAAGCCCATTCACGCAATCCGTTGAGCGATGGAACGATCCCGATCAGGTGCTTGCGAGCGGTCCTGTCGTCAATGAATCAGGTCTCGGGGCAGCAATGCTTTTTCAACTTGACCTCAGCCGGTACGTTACCGCGGTGCACCCTGATTCTCTGAATCGAATACAGACCTGTTATGTGCGGGTGATCCGACTGGACAGTAAGGCACAGCCACTCTGGCCGCCCTCAAACACGGTCACCATCTATTACGGCGCATTCTCTCCTCCACCAGCACGGTAATCAGCCTATCCTCGCCAACCTCACGGAATCAGGACGGGAAATACCTATATTACCGTAAGCACAAAAAATGATTAAAAAAGACTGACCATGAACTGGCATGAACTGATCGAAAAAGAGATCAAGGATGTTTTCCGCTGTACAGAACAGCTCATCAGCATGACTGACGACAGTGAACTTTCATGGAAACCCTCCTCCGGATCAAACTGGATGACGACCGGCCAGCTTCTCATGCATATTTCAACGGCTTGCGGCGTGCCGATGAAGGATTTCATCAGCTGCGATTCCGGCATGCCGGACGATCTGTCCGCCAATGAACTGACGCTCGAGGAAATGCTTCCTCCCGCAGAAAAAATGCCTGCGGTGGAATCAGTCAACCAAGCCCTCCTCCTCCTGGCAGAAGATAAAAAAATGGCTTTATCCTCCCTTTCCGGATGCAGCGAAGAAGATCTCGACTCCAGACCGACCCCGGCTTTATGGGATCCTGAACCTCTTCCGCTGGGTTTTCGGCTGCTCCAGATGACGGCTCACCTCAATCAGCACAAAACCCAGCTTTTCTATTACCTCAAACTGATGGGAAAACCCGTTTCCACGAGAACCCTCTACGGAATCTGAACGTACCGGACACAGAATTTCTGACACTTATGTTGCTTTTTTTAAAAAACCCACATATGCGTCAGAAAAGGGACCGCAACGCAACCCGAAGAAAACTCCTATCCAACAGTAAATCAAAGAGTTACAATTATCACCCTCTTTTGGCACAAGAATTGAATGCTATAGAGAGAGAAAAGGTATTCAATCATTCAGACAGGAAGTGTGCCATGAACAGTGTAGAAACCCTGTACGGTCAACTCAAAGGTGTAGAATTCAGGTCTTTGTATTCAAACGGAAAAACTGACGGCTGCCTGGTTTCTGAAGCAAACCGGCTCCATACCCCCTATGGATTGCTTGTTCCTCTGTATGAAACCGAAGACATGGGAAGACGCACGGTCAAACCGGTCTACTTCTATAAAGACGGCTCACTGAAATCCGTTCCGTTGCAGAGCGCAACACCGATCAGCACATCCGTTGGCGTTATCCCTGCAGAATTAGTGACGTTTCACCAGAGCGGCGCATTAAAGAGAATATTTACGCTCGACGGCAAGCTCAGCGGATTCTGGTCATGGCAGAATGAGCTCGCGCTTGCCCAGGAGCTTACCATAACAACCCCGGCCGGAGAACTGAAAGCAAAAATCATCGCGCTGCAGTTCTACGAAAGCGGGGCGCTGAAAAGCATCACGTTATGGCCGGGACAGCGGGCAACACTCGTCACGCCTTATGGGGAACAGGAGATAAGAAAAGGAATCGCTTTTTATGAAAACGGACATATCCGGTCATTTGAACCGTTAAAGAAAACAGTGATTCCCACCCCGATCGGCCTCATGACCGCATACGACAATGAACCAAACGGCATTCATGGCGACCTGAACTCGGTTCAACTGGATGAAAAGGGCTTTGTTACGGCATTGAGCACTATCGACAATGAGATTGTCATCACCTTTCCCGACGGGAATGTCATAACATGCAAACCGGGGGTCAAGAACAATGTCTGCGGAGACGAGCGTAAAGTCAGCGTTCCGATGAAAGTCCGGTTCGAAAAAGGCTCGGTCATCATTAACGACGGAGCTGCATTTGCGCTATCGCGTTATCTGTTCGAAGTAAAAAAACACAATATGAAAACAGAACCTCCGGCCTACTCGTGTGCCGGGTAATCAGGATCCCGAAGAAGATCCGGCAAGCCATCCGGTCGAAAATGCAGCCTGAAGATTGAACCCTCCAACCTCGGCGGCATAGTCAAGGATTTCGCCGCACAGAAACAAACGGGGGCAAATCCTTGACTCCATGGTTTTAGGGTTGACCTGTTCCAGTGCAATACCGCCCGCTGAAACCTCTCCGGCATCGAGAGGAATCGTTTTAATATCGCCAAAGGAAAAATCCTGAAGGGCATGCTGAAGCGAGTAGCGGGCATTTTTTGCCAGGCTGCCCCAACGCTCATCGCGCTCTATCCCGGAATGCTTGAGTATCAGGGGAATCATTGCGGAGGGAATTGCCGGCAGTGACTGAAGAAATTTGCGTATCAACTGCTTCCCGTTAGCCGATGCATGACGAATGAGCATCTGCTGCACTTCCTCACCTGCGAGTTCAGGAAAAAAGTTCACCAGAACCTTGGCTCTTCCCGTACGCCGCATCAGATCGGCCGCATCACGGGACAGGGAAAAACAGGCGGGCCCGGAAAGCCCCTTGTGCGTCACGAGAACATCCCCTTTTCGCCAGAACCTTTCCGAAAGAGAACGGACAGAAAGGATAACGTTCCGAAAAGCGATGCCAGACAATGCTGCAGCAGGATGACGGCGCAGAAAAAACGGGGCAAGGGCTGGCGACGGCAACACCGGATCATGGCCGAGCGATGCGGCAATCTTCAATCCGTCGCCGGTTGTCCCGGTATGCCGATACGACACACCTCCGGTAGCAAGGATGAGCCGTTGACAGAAAAAAACCGACATTTCGGTAGTAACACAAAATTCGCCCTCCTGCTGCCGGCAGGAAAGTGCGCGCGTTCCTGTGACAATATCGATCGATGCATTCCTCAGCTCCGCTTCGAGCGCCAAAAGAACATCATCCGCCCTCCCGGAAACAGGGAAAACCTTTCCGTCGTCGCGAACAGCCGTTGCCACACCCCGCCCGGACAGCATCCTGCGAAGATCATCATTGGTGAACGCATAGAAAGCCGGTCGAAGGAAACGCTCTTCCTTCTTTCGAAGCAATCCCCGTGCAAGAATATCGGCAACCTCGCCATCATGGGTCACATTGCATTTTCCACCGCCGGAAATACGAATTTTTGCCCCGGGACGGGCATTACGTTCAAGAACGGCAATCCTGAAATCACTGTCGGCTATTGCGCGTTCGCGGGCTTTGAGCCGGGCTGCAACAGCTGCCAGCATACCGCCAGCCCCGCCGCCGATCACAACAACATCGGCTCGTTCATGCTGCCGGTTGTCGGTCATTGAACTCACGGCAATAGATTCTGCTTTCATCAGGTTCAGCGCTGCCTCATAGTTTTTACCCTCATACCATGCTCCAGATCATTCGTCGGATGAACGATAACAAGCTCTCCCTCGGTTAGCCCGTCGATAATTTCGGCTTGATATGTCCCTCTATGGCCTAACGTAACAGGCTGTATGACAGCCTTGCCGCCACGGACCGTAAACACCTCCCACCGCTCGCCGCGACGGAACAGGCTGCTGACAGGAATCTGCAGAACATTGTCGCCCTGCCATAGAATTATGTCCGCCTGCACCCGGTAATTATCTCCGAGTCTCGTTTCCGCCTCCTTGAGGTCAATGATGATATTGACCCGCTTTTCTTCAATACCGAGGGATGAAATCCTGGAAAACGCCGCCGGTTCGACGAGACGGACAACGCCCTCGAGAACTGATCCGCCTCCCCACTCTTCTATAACAGCCCGCATCCCTGATGAGACCTTCACGGCATCGGACGACAGCACATCAACAACCAGTTCTATATCACGGGGATTGCCGATTTCAACAAGAGGCTCCCCCGCCGCGATGATACGCTCGCTCTTTTCATGCACCCTTAACACAAGCCCGTCACGGGGAGCAAGCACATCGACGGAACTGCCGCTGACAGCCTGATCGACAAACGCCCGGGCTGCCTCGTAATCGAAACGCGATGAGCGGGTTGCCGAACGGGCGACTGCGTACTCTTTACGAAGCATCCCGCGTGCGGCCTCAACGGTTTCAAACGCTTCTGCAGAGACCGCCCCGCGATCGAAGAGCGCTCTGTAACGATCATATTGCCGTCCGGCACGCTCAAGATCGATCCTGACCTGCTGCTCTCGTGCAGAAGCTGCTTCGAAAGCCGCCTCTGCCGATCGCATACCGGCCTCGGCCCTGCTGTACTCCCTTGTATTGAGAGAAGGAGGGGCAATCCGGGCTATAACGGCATTTTCTTCAACGGGGTCTCCGTCGTCGAGCAGAATCCTCTCAAGCCGACCGTTTACCGGAGATGAAATCATATAGCTTTCCCTGACCCTGCTCATCCCCTCTCCCTCAAGCGTCACCTGCAATGATCCGCGCATGACGCGCTGTGTATCAACCGGCAATGGGGACGGCATCATCACGAGGAACAGGATGACGGCAACGACAACGCTCCCCGCTGCGGCAATTTTCTGTGTTGCAGATAGCTTCATACGATCAGTATAGCAATTTTAAAGGCATCCTTGCATCTCCGGCGCAGTGCAACCCATCGACAAGGCACCATTATTTCACTCCCTTGTCTTGAGTACGGCGATAAGATCGAGCCGATTGAGCCGGAAGCGCACCATCAGGCCCGATACGAAGGCCACCATCACGATCACCACTAAAGCAAAAACAAAATTGGAGTTGCTGAAAATAACAGGCATTCTGTAGAGTTCCGAACTCAACCCATGCGCAAGCAGCACTGAAAGGACAATTCCGATAAGGAATCCTGACGGTATAGCCACAATCGTCAGAAAAGCCTGCTCGCCCAGAAGAATCAACGCAATCTCCCGCTTTGTCATGCCAAGCACCCGAAGGCTCGACAATTCCCTTGCCCGTTCTGAAAGAGAAATCCGCGCCCCGTTATAGACAACAGCAAAGGCAAGAACTCCGGCAAAAGATGTCAGAATGACAGTTGACGTAGTCATGCTTCGAGCGATAAGCTCTTCAAAACTTTTCTGCATCGCTTTCAGCATCGATGTACCGGCAACTCCCGGCATCTCTTTCAGGCTCGCAAAAAGAGGGTCCGATTTGTTTCCGTCAACCCGCAGATAAGCCGCGGTCACCAACCCGGGATCTCCGGTAATCATATCGAGCCGGTCCAGCCGCATATAGGCTGACAAACCAAGCACTTCGTCAATAGTTCCCGAAACAGGCAACCGTGCAATACGACGTTTGCCCTGCAGCAACTCCACCGTGAGGGTATCTCCCGGGGAAACCCCCAGAATACCGGCAAGCGTTGTTGTGAGCAGAAGGCCGTTTTCGGGCAGGGAAAAGGTTTTGTTATGCGCATCGACCAGACGCCTCAATCCATCGGAATGCTGAAGTCCGGTAATGCTCTGACGGCGTGAGCGGTGTGCATATCGCAGCCGTGCCGGCTCTTCGCGATAATGCTCCTGCTGCAGGACGCCGTCCAGCGCAGCCAGGTCATAGCGCACTGATCGCGATCGAGGCTCATTGAACATCACAGTCAGATCCTCCCGGTGTTTTTCGCTGAACTCGACCAGCAGAATATGATTCACCGCGTCATAACTGTAACGCCCTGCAATCAGGATAGCCACGGCAAACGAAATCATCAGGACAGAAAGCGCGGCCTTCCAGGGACGTCGCTCGAGATTGCGGACAATGATGCGCACAGGAACAGAAATTTTTTTCTGAAACGTCTGCCGGTCAAGCACTCCCGGTTTATAGACGACAGGTGTGTCGGGACGCATCGCTTCGGCAGGAGGAAGACTGACTGCCTGCCGGACAGCTCCGAGCGCCCCGAAAAAAGCCGCACCGGCACTGAGCAGTACCGAAAAGGCGACCTCCCGTGCCCTGAATGCAAAGATAAGTTCGGCAAAATTATAAAAATCTGCATACACTCCGGTCAGCTGAACACCAAGCCATGCCCCCAGCCCTGTTCCTGCAACAGCTCCGATAATGACCGGCACCATAGCAAAACCAAGATAGTGCAGACCAACCTCCTCATTGGTATAACCAACGGCTTTCATAACCGCGATCTGGTCCCTCTGCGTGCTCACCAGACGACGAAGCACTATGTTGATCAGAAAAATCGCAACAGCAAGAAAAATAGCAGGGAGAACGGTGATCTGAATGCCAAGCTGTTTGATCTCGTCCGAGATAAAACGGTCTGAGAGCTGCTCGCTCCTCCCGTATGCACCGAGAGAACCATAGGGCCTGAAAAGTTGATCGAGACGCTGAATAATATCTTTTTCCGAAGCTCCATGAGATAACGTCAGAGAAAGATCATTGCAAGCTCCGGTCATATCGAGCGCTGCTTCCATAGCCTCCCGCCCTATCCAGAAAACACCGAAGCGCCGATTATCCGGAAAAAAAGCTCCGGGCTGAACCTCATAGATATACTCCGGCGAAAGTCCCTTTCCGACAATCCGCAGCTGTTTCCACCGTCCGTTGATAACAGCGCCGACACTGTCTCCCAGCCTGAGCCCGTTGGCCTGCATAAAAGTCTCGCTGGCTATGACCTCCTCAGGATGCCCCTGCCGGATATAGCGTCCCTCGCGAAGAAAGACATCATTAAGTACAGGCCTTCGTGTATCAGGAATGGAAACCAGCCTTCCGCTGGCTGGCTCGTCCAGTCCCGGGACATCGAGAGTGACGTCAGCAATGATACGAGCCCGCACGGCTGCAACGCCATCAAGAGTACGAACCCGGTCGACCATCGAAAGCGGTGCGCGTTTGACCTGCAGAAACACATCTGCGAAGCGGTACTGGCTGTAATAGGTCTGCTGTGAAAGCCTTAACGAATACTCGACGCTGCTCATCGACACAAAAACCGAAATACCGCACGCGACGACTGCCGCAACAGCCAGCATCTGACCTTTCAGATGCCCGAGTTCCCTGAACAGTTTTCGGTTGAGAGGCTTCATGACAGCTCTACCAGGACAGTTGCGAAGGAGAAAGCTTCTGCTCGTTGCGCCTGACCTCAAAGATCTCTCCACTGCGCAGACGGATGACGCGATCAGCCATACCGGCAATCGAAACGTTATGAGTTATCAGCAATGTCGTCGTATGCAGCTCCTTATTGATTTTTTCAATCACCTCAAGCACCAGTTTACCGGTCTCGTAATCCAATGCGCCGGTGGGCTCATCACACAAAAGAAGCTCCGGTCGCTTTGCTACTGCACGAGCTATAGCAACCCGCTGCTGCTCCCCGCCGGACAGCTGTGCCGGAAAATGGTGCATCCGGTTTTCAAGACCAACCAGATGAAGCGCCTCCTGAGGAGACATTGGATCAGAAGCAATATCGGTAACAAGCTGAACGTTCTCGAGCGCAGTCAGGCTTGATATGAGATTATAGAACTGAAAAACAAATCCTATCGATGCTCTCCGATAGGCAGTCAGAGCTTCTTCTGTCGCAACAGTCATCTCATGTCCGTGAAAAAACAACTTCCCTTCGGTAGGTATGTCAAGCCCTCCGATAATGTTGAGCAACGTCGATTTTCCGCTTCCGGAAGTACCCAGAAGCACGACAAGCTCTCCTGCATAAAAATCAGCCGAGACATCCTTGAGTGCATGAACCTTCATCTCTCCCATCGTGTACGTCTTGCTGATGGCCTCTATGCGAAGAACAACGGCATTGGCTGGATCATGCTGAACCGGCAGTATTGTGTTTTCCATAGTATAAAATACAAAATCACACTGCTAATTGTCAGCACCATAGCCAATCATAGCTGAGAAGAACACCGCGGCAGTCATGACCGTAGCGGCAACCAGCGTGAGCGCTTAACCGATATCTTGTATCTCATTGAACAAAAGAGTATCTAAAAGATAGGGCTCCTCCTGAAGTGAGCAGCTCTGACAACAAGGACCATACAGCCCGACAACCCGCAGCCTGATTCCGCGGGATGAGAGCATCGGCAATAGCATCATCAGGGGAAATCCATTACCTGTCGTCAACGGTCTGAAAGCAAGGCCGGGGGGTTCCCCGACAACACTGCAGGAGAGCCAAAGGCTGCAGGAACCGGATGCAGCAACGTAAGGCAGAGTGATACTATCCTGAATTCCCTCATTTATTACCATGAATACCCCTCGCCGAACATCAGTCAATAACAACAAAGTCATTCTCAATGCCCTGCTGATTTTTGCTCCATTGATGATCATAATCATCCTGATGACCCTCCGCCTTTATTCTTCCGACAAAGCATTGCACATCACTGAAGCAGAAGCTGCTGCACAAAAAGCAATGATCGATAAGCAGCAATGTCTTACAAGGCAGACGTCCAATATCATTCATGACCTCGACTTTATTTCAATGCTGACCGGCACGACTGAGTTGCTTGAAAACGGATCATCCGCCCACAAACAACATATGCAGGATGTTCTGATCAAACTCAGCAACGCAAAAAAAGTGTATGACCAGCTTCGCTATATCAACAGCAAAGGACAGGAAATGCTTCGCATCAATTACGACACCCATGCGGGAGCCTATGCGGTAGCCGACACACTGCTCCAAAACAAAAGTCAACGTTATTATTTCAGGGAAGCAATACAACTCGGCCCATCAGGTTATTATATCTCACCGCTTGATCTGAATATTGAACACGGCGAACTGGAAATACCGTTCAAACCGATGCTGAGGTTCGCCAAACCGGTCATGGATACCAACGGAAAGCCGTCAGGCATAGTCATCATGAACTATCTCGGCCAGACCCTCATCGATCGTTTTGCGGATCACGGCACAGCACGTCACAACCGCCTTCTGCTCCTCAACAAAGAGGGTTACTATTTTTATGGCGCACCCGACGACAAGAACTGGGGTTTTATGTTTCCGGGAACAGAACAGGCAGTGAGCTTTCAGCAGAGCTTCCCTGAAGAATGGCAGCGGATGCAAGGCTCTCAAGAGGGGCAGTTTTCCACAAAAAACGGGCTTTTCACCTTTAAACAGCTTTTCCCTCTGGCTGATGCCGGCAAGGCCCTTTCGGCTGATTATTACTGGCTGATGGTATCTCATATTCCGCCAGCAAGGCTGGCGGAAATGGTCCCCCAGGCATTTGATTACTGCCTCCTGAACGCCCTGATGGGGATTGTTCTCCTTTCCGGATCGATTGTACTTACCTACAGGATCGAGGTTAACCGTATTGCCCGACGCAATCTCGAGAACCTGACAAGAGAGCTCAGAAAAACCAACAGCATTATCAATCAACGGGAAAATCTGCTTGCAACAACGCAGACAATTACCCGCGCCGGCGGATGGGAATATGACGTCAATACAGGCGCCATGTGCTGGACAGACCAGACATATCTCATTCATGGGCTCGATCCTGAACAATCGTACAACTATAACGCCCGGGAACTGCTTGCGGTGAGCCTGAGATGCTTATTGCCTGAATACAGAAACAGGCTCTCCTCGGCTTTCAAGCAATGTATCAGGCATGGAAAGCAATACGATGTCATTATTCCCTTCACAACGGTTACCGGCAAAAAGCTATGGATACGAACCGCCGGCAAACCGGTCAGAGAACACGGTATCATTCAAAAGGTCATCGGCAGCATCATTGATATAACCGACCAAAAAGAAGCAGAAGAAAAACTCCGAAAAAAAACCTATGAATTGCAGGCATTTTATCGTCACTCTCCGAACATACTTACAATTTTTTCTCCGACCGGCACCACCCTCATGGCCAATCCCGCTGCATTGAGTTTTTTCGAACGATCTGCCGAAGAGATTATCGGAAAATCATATACCGACTTTCTGCCACGGGATCTGACAGCAGATTTTCCCGATCGATTACAGCAGACTATCGAGACAGGGACGTCGATCACCGTTCATGATCATATTGTCAAAAACGGCAATGAACACTTTTTCCAGAACATTTTCTTTCCGATCAACTCAAGTGACGGTATCGTCCGCATGGTCGGCTTCACCGGTATCGATACGACCGAAAAGGAACGTGCATCAATCAATCTCAAGGAAAATCAGCGAAAACTTCAGGCACTCCTGTCAAACCTGCCTGGTATGGCATATCGCTGTTTAAACTCCCCTGACTGGCCGATGGAATTTGTCAGCCACGGCTGCTACTCCCTGACAGGCTATCAGGCAAGAGAGCTTACACATGATGAGAACAGAGTCAACTTCAATGATCTCATTCATCCCCATGACAGAACAGAAGTATGGCAGACGGTTCAGGCTGCCGTTCAGAAAAAAGAGCGTTTCAACCTTCGCTATCGCATACGGCGCAAATCAGGAACTATCGCTCACATGCATGAATTAGGGGCTGGTGTCTTCGATGCATCGGGGCAGCTGGTCGCCCTTGAGGGTTTCATTATGGACATCAGTGAGCAGGTCATTTATGAAAAAGCCCTCCGGGAAAATGAAGCCCGCTTCAGAACCCTTTTCGACGGAGCTCCTGATGCCATCTTCCTGTCAAACCCGGCAACTGGAGAACTTATCGGGGCAAACAACAAAGCGTCTCTCATGACGGGACTGAAAGTCGACGAGATCACCGGGCAGCATTTCTCATCGATGCATCCGCCGGAAGAATATCAAACCGTCATCCGGCAATTTGAAGCCCAGAAGGAAGAAGCAGGAATTAATGGCAGCAGCATTCCCCGTGAGTATCACCTCATGCATACAAGCGGGAAAACAATCCCTGTTGAAGTTATCTGCCAGGCAATTCAGCTTGACAACAGAAGCATCATCTATGGCATTTTCAGGGATATTTCGGCAAGAAAAGCTGCAGAATCAAAGGCTCAGGAAAAAGCACAGCTGCTTGAAACGGTCACCCAGTCGGTCCCCGCATATATCTACCTTAAAGATAAAGACTTGCAATACACGTTCGCAAACCGCTATACGCTCGAAAAATACCACTTGTCACTTAAAGAGATCATCGGAAAAACCGATTTCGATTTTTTCCCTCCTGAATTTGCAGCATCCTACAGGCAAGACGATACCATGGTCCTTTCCACACATGACCCGCTCATCAATAAAGAAGAGACTCTTGCCTTACCCGACGGAGAAATCATTCCCGTACTCACCAATAAAATCCCCCTTGTCAACGAAAACGGCAGGACCAATGGCATACTGTCTATCTCCATGGACCGTTCAGAGCAGAAAAAATCAGAAGAAAAAAACAGGATTTTGGAAATACAGCTGCAAAACAGCCAGAAAATGGAAATACTTGGGACGCTTTCAGGAGGCATCGCGCACGACTTCAACAATATACTTACCCCTATCATGGGCTTTACCGAGATGGCAATATGCGCGGTCCCTGAAAAAAGCCAAACCGCTGAAGACCTGAACATCGTTCTGGCTGCGGCAAAACGGGCAAAAAAACTGGTACAGCAAATGCTCACGTTCAGCCGCAAGGAACAGCCGAAACTGGTCAGTCAATCGTTGCTGCCAATCATTCGTGAATCGATAAACTTTCTCAAACCCTCGATACCTTCGACAGTGCGAATTGAAGAAAATATCGATTCGTTCAAGGAAACGATATTTTGCGATGCCTCACAGATACAGCAGGTCATCATCAACATCTGCAATAACGCCTGGCAGGCAATGGAGGGCAATCGTGGAATACTGAGCATTTCCCTCTCGACAACGACGATCGATCAGAAGACATCAGAAAAAAACGACAATCTTCATCCGGGTGACACTTACGCACTGTTGAAAATCAGTGATACCGGAAAAGGTATGGACAAACATGAACTCTCAAAAATTTTTGACCCCTTCTATACAACAAAAGCTGTCGGCAAGGGAACTGGTCTGGGCCTTTCTGTTGTTTACGGTATTATAAAAGAGCATGATGGCCATATTTCGGTTACCAGCGATAAAAACAAAGGAACGACAGTATCCATCTTTTTACCTCTCAGTAAACAGGGCTCAAAAACACAATGAAACAGATACTCGTTATTGATGATGAACCTGATATTCTGAGATTGATCAGGAAGATTCTTGAACAGGCAGGAGCTTATTCTGTCACGACAGCCAACAACGGAAAAGAGGCTGAAATGATTCTCGAGAAAAAAAAGTTTGATCTCGTCATAACCGATATCATCATGCCGGAAATCGAAGGGATGGAACTGATATTTTCCATCAGAAAACGATTCCCGACAACAAAGATCATTGCCATATCGGGAGGAGGCAAGCTTTCTCCTGAAGGGTACCTGACAATCGCAAGCACTGCCGGCGCCAACGCGGTGCTTCAGAAGCCGTTTGAAACACACGAACTCCTGCATGAGGTCGAAACGCTTATTCACTCATGAACGACTTTCTTGTAACAGGACACGAAAGCATCGTTATAGCCGCAATGGATAAGCACGCCAAACCACATGAACAGTGATCCTGCCGTAATATGGTGGCTGCGCAGGGACCTTCGGCTGGATGACAATCCTGCGCTCCATGCTGCGGCCCTGCGCGGCATTGTCTATCCGGTTTACATTCTTGATGATACTGCACCTGATCCCCATCGAACCGGCTCCGCATCCCGGTGGTGGCTGCACCATTCACTTGCCAGTCTGAACAGATCGCTTGACGGAAAACTGTCGGTTTTCCGTGGTCAACCTCGTACTGTTCTCAGAAACCTTGCGCTCGAACACCACGCCAAAGACCTTGTATTGAACCGCTGTTATGACGCATGGCACATTGCAGAAGACGCAAGCATCGTAACCGCACTCCGATCGGAAGGAATCCGGGTACAGCTTTTTAACGGGTCGCTCCTCTGGGAACCCCATGAGCTCATGAAACCCAATGGCACCCCATACAGGGTCTTTACCCCCTTTTTCCGGAACGGATGTCTCAATGCGCCCGGGCCTCACTTGCCGATACCACCCCCGGAAGTTATTCGATTTGCCGATACAATGCCCGGAAGTCTGACGATCGACGATCTTGGGCTGCTCCCCTCAGTCCCGTGGGATGTACAACTCGAACCACACTGGACCATTGGGGAACAAGGAGCTCTCGACCGCCTGCAGAAGTTTCTTGAACAAGGACTGAACGGGTATAAAGAGGGGCGGGATTTCCCTGCAAAACAGCATGTCTCGCGGCTCTCCCCGTCGATCCATTTCGGAGAAATTTCTCCGAACAGAATCTGGCATGAAGCAAAACATTATGGATCAGGTCAAGACCTGGATCATTTTCTCAGTGAACTCGGATGGCGCGAATTCTCATACAATCTGCTCCTGCACAACCCGGAAATGCCCAAAAAAAACCTTCAGCAGGCATTCGATGCGTTTCCCTGGACTGACAATGAGAACCTGCTCCGCAGATGGCAGAAGGGAATGACCGGATACCCAATCGTTGACGCTGGTATGAGAGAGCTTTGGCAGACAGGCTACATGCACAATCGCATCCGAATGATTACCGGATCATTTCTGGTCAAGAACCTCCTTCTGCACTGGCATCACGGAGAACGATGGTTCCGTGACTGTCTGGTTGACGCCGACCTTGCCAATAACAGCGCAGGATGGCAGTGGATTGCCGGTTGCGGTGCCGATGCTGCGCCGTATTTCCGCATTTTCAATCCTGTCAGGCAAGGCGAAACATTTGATCCAGACGGAACCTATACGCTCCGGTTTGTACCGGAACTTTCACGACTCCCTGAAAAATATCTCTTCAGGCCCTGGGAAGCACCTGAAAACATTCGTCAACAGGCAGGAGTCACGCTCGGAAAAAACTATCCGGAACCGATCGTCGACCTTGCAATGTCGAGAAAAAGGGCTCTTGATGCCTACGCCTCAATCAGAAAAAACAGCCCTTGAAAAAGCATGATGCTCTCCTGAATCGCGGAGGACAGAGATATGAGATCCTGCCTGATCGACGAACAAAGAGACCACCATCAGTTCATCAACTGGGCAAAACCCTGAAATATCATGGCACCGTTTATCTCTGCCCTGGCATTGGCATCACCCTGGATCGCTTTTCCGGAGCGCCTCGCATCGTTGCGAATCTCATCGAGAATCCCGACAGCTTTCGATCGTAATCGATGATCGAGATCCGAATGATCGAGTACAGCGATCAGATAGGTTATATAAAACTCACTTTCCCTGTTTTTTTCTGCAAGTCGATGGTATTGACGGGTCATGACCCTCTCCGTTATCATTCTGTATTGTCACGAAAACTCAACATCAGATCATGCAACATGGAAATATGGCGGTAGCCGTTTTCCAAAATGTTGTCAATGACTCTTCTTTCTTCCGAATTACAGCCTTCCTCAGCCATAAGGGAAGCCTCCCGCATCATCTGCACTTCAAGCCTCATAACCTCCCCGATATACTCTTTATATACCTGCTGCGGTTGCATACGATCCTCCTTTTTAGAATTAACGTTCATTCATTCCTGCAGCAAAAACAGGGCCAGAAAGCAACAATTCGTCATAACGCGTTTCTTTAAAGACACTTGCAATCGATCACCGTCAACATCCATCAAATACAGAAGCTGTTGCAATAACACCACAGTTGCATCAATGTGACACAATAATTACGGACGAAGAACAGTCGATCTCCCTTGCCGCGAAACGATCTGCAGCATATCATCAACAAAAGAAAAACGATTACCGGACGTTTTGCTGTTGCATAATTCTGGAATACTTGCCATCATATAGCCTGATACCATAACGACGATACAGCCACCCGCCTATGCCCGGATCAACAGAGCATCGGTATTGGTTCGCCAGTTCAATCCGCTTCGGGAATCTCATGACCGCTTTTCTGAAAAAAACCCTTCTTCTTCTTGCAACGGCGGGGTTCATAACCACGGTTCTCTTTCTCTGCCTCGGTTATATTGTCTCATGGCACGCATCATCTCCGGAACAGGCTGATATCATCATTGTTCTTGGAGGAGACGACGGCCTGCGGGTCCGCAAGGGAGCAGAACTCTACCATGCCGGATTCGCGGAACATCTGCTGCTGACAGGGCTTGACAGCCGCTACTACCGTCCGGGAAAACTCAACTGGAGAGAACGAAAGCTGATCGCTCTTGGCGTTCCGCGAAAAGCTATCAATGTTGATATCGTATCGAAATCGACCTGGGAAGAAGCCGCAAATACACTGGCGTCGATGCATACGAATGGGTGGGAACGGGCACTGGTGATCAGTGATCCCCCTCATATGCTCCGGCTGCAGCACACCTGGAACAAAACATTTAAAGGATCCTCAAAACAGTTTGTGCTGATCGCAACCAGTCCGGAATGGTGGCATCCGCTGCTCTGGTGGAACAATGAAACAAGCTGCCGTTTCGTACTCAGCGAGATAAAAAAAAATCTCTACTACGCCGTTATGTATTATTGAGATTGGTGATTGGTGGCCACACAACCACCAAAATACTGCATTCCGGCTCCTGCCTAAAACATCGCATGATCGCCGAGTTCCTGACCGGCAAGTCCGTCTTTCAATGCTTTAGCATAGAAATCCCTGAGCGTATCGCTGCCGTATGATGGGGTCATATCGGCATCGTACTCTCCTGTATGAGGATTCAGCACGAGCATGGATTCCGAGCAGTAGTACCTGCCGATTCTTGCGAACTCTGCTTTGTCTTCAAGCTGAGGGAAAATTTTTGACAGGAAGCTCAGAACAGGAATGATCACATCGAACATTTTTATCGGCATGTTCCGGAATTTCGGCTCACGTCCAAGCAGCTCGAAAAGCATTTCGCCTTGTTCTCTTGCTGAAATCGCCTTTCCCGGACCGCCAATCGGAAGAATCCTGTTCTGTTTCGATCTATCTTCCAGGCAATCGGCCATAAAACGCGCAAGATCGGCCTCGCTGATCGGCTTGCAGGCAGTCAGTTCCCCGTTTCCGAACATCACATAAGGCTTACCTTTCCTGACAGCCTCAACCTGCCCTGCGATAGATTTGAAAAAAGCAGTCGGCCGGACAATGGAGTAGATCAGACCGGAGCGTTGCAGTTCGTTTTCAAACTTGAGCTTTGCGCGCTGAAACTCGAGTAGCGGCTTCTGGACGCAAATAGCCGACAACAGCAGAAATTGTGATGCCCCGGCAGCAAGAGCGGCATCGAGAGCATTGCGAGTCGCCTGATAGTCAATATTCCAGGAATCCCTGACACCTCCGGTTCTGGATGTCAGGCAGGAAACAACGACATCGAAATGCTCTCCTCGTACGCCCTGCTTCAGCAGAGAATCAGGATCGCTGACATCACCAAAACGAACCTCGGAACCCTCGAGCTGCCGACGGGTCTCTTCCGCAGTGGTCGATGCTCCGACACCTGATCGCTCGCGCGAAAAGCTCACAACATCATATCCCCGTGCGACCAGTTCCCGAACAACGAATTTGCCGATATATCCCGTAGCCCCGACGACAAAAACACGCTTCGGTTGCGTTTCAGAAGGCTTTTCCGATGAAGACGTTTGAACAGTCACTGATCACATTGTTTATTGATTCGATGAAAAACCGGTTATGGCGCTGATGCGTACCTTGATGTATGAAATCGCAGAGGAATATACAAATAAATCATGGCTGCTTGTAACCCCCTGCCATTACCCAAATACCGTTTCATGCCGGTTTTTCTTACATTGAAGTAAAGATTTTCAATCAGGTTCTCTCCCCCGACACAACAACCAGAGAGGAACGCAGATTATGGATATCCCCATCGATACAATCAGCCTCGAGCTATATGACGTGGTGCTCATGATCATGGGCGCAATGCTATTTCTGGCATGCCTCGTCATTTTTGTCATCCAGTCGATGCAGGCCAAAGTGTCCAGAAGCCTCTTGGCATTTTTTGCCCTGTCAATCATCATGGTTGGATTCCCGGCAATCACAAAAATCCAGGTAGGAGAGCAGTTCATGCTTGAAAAGCGTCTCCGGAACACTGCAGAAAGCATAGCTGAAGGCAATACTCAACCGAAAACCATACAAGCATTCCGACAAACCCTCGCAAAACTCGAAAAAAGCGGAAATGCAATTGAAGATCCCGGGCTGCTGACAGGCATTGCGCGCGCCCAGTACGAACTCGGCGAGATTGATCAGGCAAAAGCCTATACCCGGCAAGCGCTTCAGCTCAACAACAATTATTTGCCTGCCCTGGAACTTCAGGAAATAACAAGACTGCACGACAGAAAAACCGACGCCCTGGCTGCAAGCCTGGAACGCGCCGCTTCTCCGGATGCCTCTGCAGCAGACAGTGCCGCTGTCAGAGAAACCATCGGAACGATCAATGAGACTGCGCTCAAACTCTCAAATCCTGAATTGCTTGAACGTGCAGCAGCATTCGAAATTGAAACAGGAAATCGCGAAGAAGCGATGATCCTGCTCAAAAGAAGCAGAACGCTCGAAGAGATCAGACGATAAGCTCAGAGATCACGGCCCTCATCCATCACCCGTCTGTAGTAGGATCTGCTCGTATAGAGCGCAGCTGCAGGATTGTGAGCCAGAACCCTGTCCTTGACGATCAGGGTCGTGACAAGCGCCTTGGAATGGCGTGCAAAAAGAGCGTCGTGACCAACACAGAGTCCAATCACGACGTTCAGCTCCGATTTCCACTCATTGAGCAGTTTTGCCTGGAGAAGAGGGTTGCAGAGCGCTTCGAATCGGCCGGGTTGCAATTTCAGATCATCATCGATACCTATCTCGGATTTATCCCGCGAACCGGTTTTACAAAGCACCGCATAGGGCTGAAAACCGTTCTTTTTCAGAATCTTCGAAAAAACACGGGTCTCATCGATCAGCCCGACACAGGTTGCAAGACCTATTTTCGCAGCTCCGATGCGACGGGCAAATGCGAGAACCTCCTCGACACGGGTAAGCTTGCTGTAATAGCGCCCCTCCACTTCCGCCGCAGCCCTTGCGACAACCGCCTCATGTGCATCCCCGCAATAATCCGAAAGAACACTGTCGACATCCTCCTGCGCCACAACGCCTCCCGGACAAAACTCGGGAAACCGGCTTTCCTGCCGGTAACAGTTGAGAGAACCGCAATCGGCGCAGCTGACTTCCCTATTATTTATATTATTATTATTTACATTCTTTTCTTTCATAGTTCACCACAAAACAGTCTCGTTAGTTATATTCAATATCAATAGCCATAGATGCAGGATAGCGGAACCCGACTCTTGACGGGTTCCGACAGCTCATGCCGCACAAAAAGAGTACGGTCAGGTCGGGAATGCTGCTGCAATATAGGTTTTTCTCCTCCCGCGATCAGCAGCCTTGGACCAATGCAGAGAAAAAAACTGTCAGCACTGACCGCATTCCCCCCCGCTAAGGATCTTTGAAAGAAAATTCTGTGTTGGTTTGAGAGAACGTTTCACTGTATGCAGAAAACAACCGCAAGGCATAAGATGCATACGAGTGGCAACAGCTCCTGATAACCTCAGATCCCGAAACAATGACAACACTTGTCTTTGTCTACAACTCATACAGCGGTCCGATAAGCGGACTGCTCGATATCGGCCATAAAATTCTCAGCCCGGACACCTACCCGTGCAGCCTCTGCGATCTGACGCACGACGCGTTTGCCGAAAAACAGGGATGGCGAGAATTCAGAAAAAACGTCGGCGTGCCGATGGAATTTCTTCATAGAGACGAGTTCGAAAAAAAATACAACCGCACAGCAGTTTACCCTGTTATTTTCCGGAAAAACGAAGAACTCGACGTGCTCATGGCCAAAGAGGATATCGACAAACTCAAAACCATTGATGAGCTCATTGAAGCGGTAAGGAATGCCCTGTAGGAATCCTGGCGAGCGTCTCGACAAGTACATCACGGAATTTCGCGACCGAAGCGATATCGACTGTCTCGTCGGGGGAGTGCGGATATCGGATCGTAGGGCCGAAAGAGATCATATCGAGAGCAGGATAGACCGAACCGATAATGCCGCACTCCAGGCCGGCGTGAACGACTCGAACATCGGGATTTTCACCGAATTTCCTCCTGTAGATCTCCTGCATCCTCCCGAGTATGGCCGAATCTGGGTCCGGTTTCCAGCCGGGATATCCTCCATGGAAAACCGAAACGGCTCCGGCAAGGTCAAAAACGCTGCGTATCATCGATGCCAGATCATCCCGGGCAGAATCCACCGAGCTTCTGAGCAGACATTCGACCTTGACAACATCATCGCAGGACTGAACAACGGCAAGGTTATTCGACGTTTCGACCATGCCTGACACCTCCCTGCTCATATGCATCACCCCGTCGGGGCAGGCATAGACTGCCCTGAGAAGCCTGACCAGAACGCTCTCGTCGAGAACCGTTACAGGCAGCGCTGCCGGAACGGCATCAATACGAATGAGCGGATCTGCTGATACAAGCTCCTGCTTAATAGCAGCAGCCTGAAGCATAACATCATGAATGAAGGCCTTCGCATTTCCTGTCGGCACAGCCACACGTGCACGGGACTCACGAGGAATGGCATTGCGCAGACTTCCACCCTCGATTGAGGCAAGCAGGACTCCGTATCGGGCATGACAGGCATAGAGAAGACGGTTCATGATCTTGTTTGCGTTACCGCGCCCGCGGTTGATATCGATGCCGCTGTGGCCTCCTTTCAGACCGCTGACATGAAGCGTGAATCCTGCATACCCTTCCGGACAGGCACGAGCCTGATACGGAAAGGTCATCGTGGCATCAAGGCCCCCCGCACAGCCGATAGAGAAAATACCCTCGTCTTCCGAATCGAGATTCAAAAGAATGGTCCCCCTGAGCAGGCCCGGTTTCAACCCGAAGGCGCCGGTCATACCGCTCTCTTCATTGCTGGTCAGCAGCGCCTCAAGAGGACCATGACACATCCGGCCTGACTCGAGGACCTCCATGATCGCCGCGACCCCGATCCCGTTATCGGCTCCAAGGGTAGTACCTCTTGCTCGTACCTGGCCGGCCTCAACAAAAATATCGATCGGGTCCTTTTCAAAATCATGGACAATATCACTGTTTTTCTGAGGCACCATATCGAAATGAGCCTGAAGAATAACCCCCTGCCGATCCTCCATGCCCGATGTAGCAGGCTTGCGGATGATAACATTGCCAGCCTCGTCGACAATCGTTTCCAGTCCAAGAGACCTTCCGAACCCGGCAAGGAACGCCCTGATTGCATCCTCATGCCCCGAAGGTCGCGGAATACCCGAAAGACTCAGGAAATGCTTCCATATTCCCCGCGGCTCCAATGCAGCAATTTGATCATTCATTCCCGTGATACCCCGCAAAAAGATACAATTTGTTGAACGTTCAGACTCTCTTTCTTCAATCAAGTATAGTATATTTATACTGATAACCACAGCTATCAATAACACTCATCTCTATTCTGTCATGGCAAACAACAATGGCGTCTTCCAGGATCTCTTCAATGCAGTAGGCAATCCGGTTCAGAACCTTGCAGACTCAGTCGGTGAGGGTGTCACATCGGCAACATCCCTTGTCCAGACCTGCGTAAACCTCTGCGGCACGATCGTTACAGGAACGGCAAACACTGCCGTCCAGGTCCTCCAGAGCGTCGCTTCGGGCATCTCATCGGCAATCACGCCTAAGCAGTGACCTCCTGTGAACAGGCAAAAACCACCTCTGCCAACCGACGCAAGGTGGTTTTTTTTTGATCAAACCTCAATCACGAGACCGGACCTGCAACCCTTCCCTGACGGAAAAAACCTAATCTGCCACATTACGGTCCTTAAAAACAACTCCGGGCTTCACTTCATTCCAGAGAGCGCTGAATTTAGCACGCTCCGCTTCCGGAAAGCTGACCGAACCGCAAAGCAGCCATGAACCGGGATGGTTCTCAGGGTCATCTCCCTGCGTATTTCTCATATGCCGAAGATCGGCTACCGTACCATCTTCCCGACGGATAACCTGCCATGCCCCTATGATATAACGATGTGAATCAGCAACCACGACATTGAGCACTTCCTCGACCTGAGCCAGATTGCTATCGCCACTGACCTCGACCCCTGCATAAGCATAAGCCACAGCATTGCATTCATCGAGCACAAAACGAAGAAACTTGTTGCGAATCATGTGATGCAGCTCCAGATCGTCAAGCAGGTAAATAAACTGCTGTCCGTTTTCTGCGACCCCAGAAATCGATCGGGGAAGACTGCCGTAGTCGTCGGCAAGATCAACGTACCAGTCAGAATATTCCTCGAAAAGGTTACGAAGAAGGCCATATGATGCATTATGTTCCATAACTGATCGTGATAAATTCATTATTGAAAATCTTAACGATATACCCCTTGATTCCTGCCCGAAAAGCTGCAATGAAACCAATGCTCAGGGCTGATGCCTCAAAGAAAATTTCACTTCCAGTATTGCAGAGACCTCTTCCCTGCTGAGCGTCACCTCCTCAGCCCGATCTTGCGTAACAGACTTGAAACGATCCCCGTTGAGAACCAGTTTTCCTCCGGGAGTCTGCAGAACGACGATCAGCGACTGCACAAAGATAGAATCAGGGTGAGTCGAGTTCAGATAGTTAGCCGGCTCAAAATCCACCCACTCCTGTCGGCAGAGATTGAATTCATAAAGATTTCTCCAGACGCCATTGCCGAACGACTGCAGAAGATAGTCTCCCTCTGGGCTCAACGACAATGTAAACGTATCGAAATCCTGCCTGATATCCCGATCAAGCCATTTCAGGTTTATCGGCTCACGTATACCATAACTGCCGAATCCCAGATCGCAGAGCCACTGTTCATCCGCTATTGTCGCAACGATCGCCATGTGCGTTTTAGGCCGTCGAACAGGATAGGTCATTGGACGCGCAGCGACAAAATGATACGAAATACCAAGCGCATCAAGCGCCATGGCAAACACACCGTTCACCTCGTAACAATATCCGCCCCGATTTCTCTCAACGATTTTCGAATAAATCTCTTCCGGCACAAGAGAAACAACCTTCCCGGCCTGAACATCGATATTTTCAAACGGCACCCTCAACAACTGGCACCGCATCATAGCCTTCAATGTCGCAAAATCCGGCAAAGCGCTCCCCTGAAAATCAATTCGGGAAAAATATGCCTGTAAACTGAAGTTCTCTGCTGTCATACAATAATTTAATTTAGGGGATGCTCACAATTACCTTAAATTGTTACCGGAAAACACAGCCCTGTTTCACGATCAGATTCACCGCAGCCCCTGAGACACCAAGAAGACGCGCAGCTGCGGCATACGTCATGCCAAGATCCTTCACAAATTCCACTGCAAGCAGTTTGCGCAATGCAGAACATTGCCGCATACGGCAGCCATTCTGCATCCCCTGAAGACTGACACCTGCCTCCTTGCAGGCTTTCCTGAGCCGCTCACAGGCCTCATCCTCCATAGACACAGCAGGAAGCCTCTCTTTGGCCTCATCATCAACATCGTCAAGAATTCTTTTCACAAACTCGCCACTTCCAAGAATCCGCTCGTCGCCGAACTGCTTCTCCCCCCGTTTTCGCAGAGACTTCACCTCCGACCATCCGCCCATCGAACGGATCAGACCACCTCCGGTCAATTCCGGCTGCTGCCCCCTCACACTTTCCGATTCAACAAAATCACGATACGCTTTTCGAGCCATAAATGCACGCTCTCCGAAATATCCGAGCACATAGTCCCTGTTCTGCCATTCGTGCCGTACCCGATTCATCACAACAGAGTGTCCACTCCACGGGTAGCGTTCCAGATCCTCTAGCAGCCTGTCGGACTGAGAGTATATCGAAGTACTGAAAACATGT
>RRYU01009981.1_pt1 | contig 95097 bp, 92 predicted proteins | sample 2162651 | NCBI WGS metagenome assembly RRYU01 (sample SAMN10267283, study PRJNA491782) | microbial mat metagenome | isolation source: biomat in the production well | place: Japan: Minami-Kanto gas field, natural gas well KTG3 | collected 2017-06 | reverse complement strand
CCCCCCCCTACATCCTTTGAACCAATCTCGTAGGGGGACGATTTATCGCCCTCGACAACTTCCCGCCCCTTATATTTCCATCAGATCATCAGATACGTCAGGGACAAGCAGAATATGGAGTTCACGGGGACCATGGCAGCCGATCGTCAGTACCCGTTCTATGTCAGCGGTACGACTTGGGCCGGTGATGTAAGCGACAAAGCGTGGTTCAGAACCTGCGTACAGTCTATTCATAGGGGCTGCTGCAGCCAGGTTATCAGGGAGAATTTTAGCCGGATCGAGAAGGACAAAATGAACTTCGGGAATGGTGGTTGCCAGGCGGATATCTTCATTGGTGCTGTCAAGGACAACCGTACCGGTGTCGGCCATGGCGAAATTGCAGAAAGTAACACCGGCACCCGGCAGTTGCCCTGCATCTCGGAAGCTGCCAGCAAAAACTTCACCCCCAGCAGCTGCCGTCATGGTGCGCAACTCGTATCTCTCAGCCAACAACGTCTGTGGAATCAGAATATTGCCGACGGCATGACGCCCGACATAATCCGCCGCATCCTGTAATGTGGCACAAGGCACAATTGCAGCCCCGACACGACCAGCAGCTTCTGTAAAACTGTGAGCCAGGTTTTTTAATGCCATGGTTGTTATCTCCCTGCAGGTTGATCAGCATGTTTTTTTGAGTGTAACATATAATCTTTGCCACATGACCAGAATCACATCGATGGTCTGACCAATTTCGTAGTATACTTTTCTTACCTTTGTCAATAACCATTATTTTCAAGAAACACCAAAACCCAGATATTGCCACCTGATGGAGTAAGTTTTTCACTATAAAATGTCTAAAAAAAAGCTATTGAATCAAAACATGTATTTTTTGATTCATTTTTGGTTCATTTTTAAGTAGCTGCTATATATGTATTCTTTATGGTAATGTTAAAGTATTGAGTTTTTTTTGAATCAAATAAGCAGTTTAAGGACTTAATAAAACAGATAACCACATGAAATAAAACATTTTTTTATTGTGGAACAGTCTTTGCTAACAGTTCCTGATGTTTCTTGTAATAACAGCAAACCACCTACAAAGGACCAAGCCATGAGCAATACCTATGTCATCTGCGCAAAACGTACAGCTTTCGGCTCCTTCGGCGGAGCCCTCAGTGAGCTGACCGCTCCGGAACTGGCAGCACAAACGATCAGGAATATCCTGGACTCTACATCATTGCCCTCAGCAGCCATAGATGAAGTGATTATCGGCCAGGTGCTGCAGGGAGGATCGGCCCAGGCTCCTGCACGTCAGGCCATGCGCATGGCTGAACTACCCGACAGCACAGCAGCCATGACCATCAATAAGGTCTGCGGCAGCGGTCTTAAATCGCTGCTGCTGGCGGCTGACGGAATTGCCCTGGGCCATACCCATATAGCCCTCGCAGGTGGCATGGAAAGCATGTCGCAAGCCCCTTACGCCCTCCCTAAAGCGCGCTTCGGTCAGCGCCTCGGCAATGGTGAACTGGTCGACCTGATCATCTTCGACGGCCTGCGCGATCCCTATTCCGGACGCCACATGGGGGAGATTACTGATGACTGGATTCGAGCCCACGGCCTGACCCGTGAACAGCAGGATGCCTTTGCCAGGCGCTCTTACGAGCGCTCGCAGGCAGCAATCAGCAACGGTACCTTCAGCGCCGAGCTGGTGCCGGTTATCATCAAAACCCGCAAAGGCAATATCACCGTCAGTTCGGATGAAGAACCGCTGCGCGGGTCAATTGACAAACTGCCGGAATTGCGTCCCGTATTCAGCAAGACCGGGACGATTACCGCCGGCAATGCGTCAACCATCAACGATGGCGCAGGGATATCCCTGCTGGCCAGTGAAGAGGCGATAAAAACTCACCATCTCAAGCCTATGGCCCGGCTGGTTGCCGGCGCTACCAACAGTATTCATCCTGACAAGTTCGCCGAAGCTCCGGTCGATGCGATCAGCAAATGCTGCCATAAGGCCGGTCTCAAATTGAGTGATATCGGCCTGTTCGAAATCAATGAAGCCTTTTCTGCAGTCCCCCTTGTCGCCATCAAGCAACTCGGTCTTGACCCCGAACGCGTCAACGTCAACGGCGGTGCCGTCTCAATCGGCCACCCGATCGGTGCCAGTGGTGCCCGCCTGACGGCAACCCTGCTGCGGGAGATGAAGGTCCGGGGTGAGAGGTATGGTCTGGCTACCCTCTGCATCGGTGGCGGTGAAGCGGTGGCGGCTATTTTTGAGCTGGTTTGAAAAACACTATTGAACGCAGAACACTAGGAGACAACAATGAAACCCATTTACACCGATGCCGCCAAAGCCCTCGAAGGGTTGACGCATAACGACATGACAATTGCCGCCGGCGGTTTTGGCCTATGCGGGATCCCGGAAAATCTGATCAAGGCGTTGCGCGACAGTGGCGTGAACGGCCTGACGGTGGTCAGCAACAATGCAGGAGTAGATAATTTTGGCTTGGGCTGGTTGCTGCAGACTCGACAAATCAAAAAAATGATTTCGTCCTATGTTGGGGAAAACGCCCTGTTTGAACAACAGTTCTTAAGTGGCGAACTGGAGCTGGAATTGACCCCTCAGGGCACTTTGGCAGAAAAACTGCGGGCCGGCGGTGCCGGCATTCCGGCATTTTTTACCCGGACCGGCTATGGGACGGTACTGGCTGAGAACAAACCGATCCAGGTCTTTGGCGACAAAGAATATGTCATGGAAGAGAGCATTGTTGCCGACCTGGCCGTTGTCAAAGCCTGGAAAGCGGACAAAGCCGGCAACCTGATCTTCCGTTACACCGCCAACAACTTTAATGCCGCCTGTGCCAAATCCGGTCGCATTACCGTTGCAGAGGTTGAGGAGGTCGTCGAAATCGGCGAACTGGATCCCCATCAGATTCATGTCCCCGGTAATTATATCGATCGTATTTTGATCAGCACCAATCTCGAAAAACCGATTGAACAACGAACCCTGGCCGGCAAAATGACGGTCAAAGGCTTTACTCCGGCGCGTGAGTGGCAAGCCAAACGGATCAGTAGGGAATTCAAGGATGGCATGTATGCCAACCTCGGTATCGGCATGCCAACCCTGGTGGCTAATTACATTCCGGAACATATCACCATCACCCTGCATGCCGAGAACGGTCTGATGGGGGTCGGCCCCTTTCCGCAGGAAGGAAATGAGGATGCCGATCTGATCAACGCCGGCAAGCAGACGATCACCTGGTTGCCGGGAGCCGCCTTTTTCGACAGTTCTGAATCCTTCGCCATGGTGCGTGGTGGCCACATTGACATGTCGGTATTAGGTGCCATGCAGGTCTCCCAATATGGCGACCTGGCCAACTGGATGATCCCCGGCAGCATGGTTAAGGGACCGGGCGGCGCCATGGACCTGGTCTCCGGGGTCAAGAAGATCGTCATCATGATGGATCACTGCGCCAAGGACGGCACCTCGAAACTGATGACCGAGTGCACCCTGCCCCTGACCGGTAAAAACGTAGTCGACATGGTAGTCACCGATCTGGCAGTCTTTGAGGTCGATGCCGAGAAAGGTCTGACCCTGATTGAGCTGGCCCCGGGGTCAAGTCTCGAACTGGTTAAGGAGAAAACGGCCTGTTCTTTCCATATTGCTGACAACCTGAAATAACCAAGGAGAGCACCTGTATGACTCAACGTATTGCAGTAGTTACCGGCGCCGCCAGCGGTATCGGTCTGGCGATCGCCAAAGCACTGGCCAATAACGGTCACAAGGTGGTTCTGGCCGACATCAATGAAGAGGCTGGAAACCGTGAAGCCGGCAAGATCGGCGGCATCTTCATCAAGGCCGATCTCAGCACAACCACTGGCTGTCGCGCCCTGGCCGACGAAGTCCTGAAAGCCTGCGGGCGCTGCGACATTCTGGTCAACAACGCCGGCATCCAGCATGTGGCTCCCATTGAAGAGTTCCCCGAGGAAAAGTGGTCATTCATTATCAATCTGATGCTGACTGCACCATTTTTGCTGACCAAGTATTTCTGGCCATCCATGCGCGAAAATGGCTGGGGCAGGATTATCAACCTGAATTCCGTGCATGGCCTTCGGGCATCCGAATTTAAAGTTGCCTATGTTTCGGCCAAGCATGGCATGAATGGCCTGACCAAAACCACAGCACTCGAAGGCGCTCCATACGGTATCACCGTCAACAGTGTCTGCCCCGGCTATGTGCGCACTCCGCTGGTCGATGGCCAGATTGAGGACCAGGCCAAAACCCACGGCATCAGCCGGGAAGAGGTCCTGGAGAAGGTGCTGCTGAAAAAGCAGGCCATCAAACGGATGGTTGAACCGGATGAACTCGGTGAGGTTGTGGTATTTCTCTGCTCTGATGCAGCGCGCTGTATCACCGGCAGCACCATGACGGTTGATTGTGGCTGGACCGCGAACTAAAGACAACTATGGATAAAAAGCTCCTCGAAATCATCTTTGACAACCTCTACAACGGTATCTATGTCGTTGACGGAAGAGGTGTTTCCATCGGTGTCAATAAAACCTTTGAGGAGATGTCGGGCTTTACCAACGAGGAACTGGTCGGACGCAGCCTTTATGATCTGGTTGGCAAGGATAACTACTTTTCCGGCTCTGCCAGCCTGTTGGTTCTGGAACGGAAATGCCCGGTAACAGCGACCTACTCTACCAGCACCAACCGCAAACTGCTGGTAAAGGGGCGGCCAATCTTCAACCTCAAGGGAGAAATTGATTACGTCATCAATACCATCTGGGACCTGACCGTTGTTCAGTACAGCCAGCAGATCGATGCTGATACTGCTCGTAACCAGCGACTCAGTGAAGATGATATTGTCACCTGTAGCGACAAGATGATGGAAATTATTGATCTGGCACTGCGGGTGGCGGCAACCGATTCGACCATTCTTTTAAGTGGCGAGTCAGGGGTCGGTAAAAGCCTGCTGGCCAGAACCATTCATCGCTCCAGTGAACGCAAGGGCAAGGCCCTGATGCAGATCAACTGCGCTGCCATCCCGGAGAATCTTATTGAATCAGAGTTGTTCGGCTACGAAGGTGGCTCCTTTACCGGGGCTGATCACAAGGGAAAAGCCGGTTTGCTGGAAATGGCAGAAGGGGGAACCGTCTTTCTCGATGAAATTTCCGAGTTGCCGCTTCATCTTCAGTCCAAGCTGCTGAACGTCATTCAGGAAAAATCATTCCTGCGCGTCGGTGGTCGGGTCATTCAATATGCCGATTTTCGCCTGATTGCTGCAACCAACAAGGATCTGGCCGAACTGGTCAGTCTCGGGCTGTTCAGGGAAGACCTCTATTATCGTCTCAATGTCGTACCTATCACCATCCCTCCTTTGCGTGAAAGGCGCGAAGACATTCCCACCCTGATCCAACATTTTGTCGAAAAATATAACCGTAAATACAACAGCTACAAAAAGTTTTCTGAAAGTCTGATCAATCAGCTAGTCGCCATGACCTGGAAAGGCAATATCCGCGAACTGGAAAATCTGGTGGAACGCTGTATCGTTACAACCGTTGGTGATTATATCACTCCTGACAAAGCTCAGATTCCAGGCTTAAAATCAACCCTTGCCGAAGGGATCGGACTTAAAGAAATGCTGGCTGAACGAGAACGTGAGATTTTATTGCAGACCAAAGAGCAATATGGAACCAGCCGCCGTGTTGCAGCTGTACTTGGAATCAGTCAAGCGAGCGCAGCAAGGAAACTCAAACAGATGAAGAGCTCAAAAGGGCCTGATACGCTATAATTCCCGCTGAGCTGGCTTTTGATGGCGAGCACACGGCCATTTAAGAAAAAACAATGTTTTATTGTCTTGACATGAAAAACAAAAATAAATAACCTGCCGACTTATTGGTAATGCCAATTTACCTTTTTACCGGCAAAGTCATGTTACAGTGACTAAGTTTCCCCTGGCGGATTTTCCGTCAGACTACCATCAGCAAAAAAATCAAGGAGGCCACACAATGAGACAATTTCGAATTTTAATCGGTCTGGTCCTGATCCTGACCCTGGCACTGGCGCCCAACGCCTTTGCCGCAAAGCGCGAAAAGTTCGGTGTCGACAAACGTCACGAAGAAGTAAAAAGAGAACTGCGCACCATCAAACCATCAACCGAAACCTTCCGCTGGAAAATGGTCATGCCTTGGTCTAAAGGCCTGCTGTTCTACGATATGGCCCAGCACTTTGCTGATTCTGTAGCCCTGGCATCCGGCGGCAGACTGGAAATCAAGCTGTTCTCAGCCGGTGAATTGGTCGGTGCCATGGAGTCTTTCGATGCCGTCAGCAAAGGGTCCGCTGAAATCGGCCACGACTGGCCGGGCTACTGGAAAGGCAAGAACGAAAACTTTGTGTCCTTTGCCTCGGTGCCTTTTGGTCTGGATGCTGAAGGTTACAATATCTGGCTTTATGAGCGCGGTGGTCTGGAGCAGATGCAGGAACTCTATGGTCGTTACAACCTCTACGCCCTGCCCGGCGGTAATGGTGGCCAGGAAATGGGTCTTTTCTCCAACGTCAAAGCAACCAAGATGTCTGACTACAGCGGCATGCGCATCCGTACCCCGGGCTGGTACATGGACATCCTTAATTCCCTTGGTGCTTCCGTAACTCCATTACCAGGTGGCGAAGTGTATCTGGCCCTGGAGCGTGGCGTTATCGATGCGGCCGAATTCTCGACACCGGCAATGAACTGGCCGATGGGTTTTGATGAAATTACCAAATTTGTTATCTCCCCCGGCGCCCATCAGCCATCGGTTCAATCCGCACTCTTCATTAACATGGATGCCTGGAACAAGCTGCCGGCTGACCTGCAGTGGATTGTAAAGATTGCCGCCAAGGAAACCCAGCTCTGGTCCAACGCCTGGCAGGAAAACCTGAACATCGAAGCCATCAGGATGTTTAAAGAGAAGGTCGAATTCGTCAAGATGGACGACGAAGCCATTACCGCCTTTGCCAAGCGCACCAAGGAGTATCTTGAGGATCTCAAAGCAAAGCACCCCGATGTCAAGAAGACCCTCGATTCTCAAGAGCAGTTTAAAATTGATTTTGCTGACTGGCGCGAAATCCGTAGCGGCCTGACCCCATGGCCGATCGATGACTTTATCAACGGCAAGCGTACCCAGTAAACAAACCCTATCAACTCAATCCGGCGAGGGTCCATACGGGCCCTCGCTTTTCTTGCTACCCGTATCGACTATTATAAGCGAGAAGATCATGCCCATCATTGAAAATTCCATCAACAGTCTGAACGAGCGCGTTGGCAAGTTAACCGCCTATCTGATTATGCCGCTGTTCCTGGTCGTTGTTTTTGAAGTCTTTATGCGCTATCTGTTCAACGCCCCGACAGTCTGGGCCTTTGAAGCTACTACCCTGCTGTATGGTTGTCATTTCGCCCTCGGCTTCGCCTATACCCTTAAACACGACGGTCATGTCGCCATTGATGTTTTCGAGTCACGACTTGAAACCAGACCCCGGACAATATTGAGAATTATTGTTTCACTGGTGCTGTTTGTTCCCACCATGGGATTGATGGCGTTGGCAGGTATCCGTTATGCCGCCAATTCCTGGGAAAATTGGGAGCTGGCTTCCTCCTCCTGGGCGCCCCCACTGTACCCCTTTAAAACCATCATGGCGATTGGCTTTATTCTGCTATTTCTTCAGGGAATCGCCAAGCTGATCAGTGACTTCCGTTCGTTGAAAAATTAAAAATCACCTTTCTGGTCTGGAGATATCGATAATGAGTCCGGAGATAATGACACTTCTCATGTTCGGCACCCTGATGCTGATGATTGCCCTGGGACATCCCCTCGCAATCACCCTGGCAGCGGTCGCCACCCTGTACGGCTTGATTGACAATGGCGGCAACATTTTGCCCTTGTTCGACTTGTTTTTGAACAACAGCTGGGGAATTTTCCTCAATTACGTTCTTGTCGCCATTCCGCTATTTATCTTCATGGCTCAGATACTTGACCGATCCAAGGTATCAGAAGGTCTGTTTGATGCCCTTTACATTGTGCTGGGTGGGCTGCGTGGTGGTCTGGGGATGGCGGTCATTGTCGTTTCAACCGTGTTTGCCGCGACTACCGGAATTATCGGTGCATCGGTCGTCGCCATGGGACTGATGGCTGGACCGGCACTGCTACGGCGGGGCTATGAGCGGGGGCTCTCTGCCGGTATTATCTGCTCTTCAGGAACCCTGGGAATTCTTATTCCCCCCAGCATCATGCTGGTCGTTTATGGCGGCCTCACCGGCCTGAAAGAGACGTCAGTCGGGAACCTGTTTGCTGGAGCTATTATGCCCGGCATTCTGTTGTCTGGTATGTATCTGGCCTATGTCGCGATTCGCTGCACCATCAATCCCAAGCTAGGACCGGTTATCCCGATAGAAGATCGCACCTATTCTTTGGGTCAAAAAACAATGATGACCCTGAAAAGCTTCGTGCCCCCATTTGGCCTCATTCTGATTGTCATGGGAACAATCCTTGCCGGGGTTGCTACTCCGACGGAGGCTGCGGCACTTGGCTGTCTGGGCGCCTTGATCCTGGCGGCTTTCAATAAAAAACTGACCTGGAAGATGGTCGTCCAAGCATCCGACTCAACCTTGAAAACAACCTGCATGATCATGTTGCTGTTTGTCGGCGGCAAGTTGTTCAGTGTCGTCTTTTTGAGCATGGGTGGTGGCGACGTCGTCGCCGATCTGTTGCTGGGAATGGACGTTCATGAGTATGTTGTTCTGGCGATCATGATGCTGGTTGTTTTTGTTATGGGGATGTTTATCGACTGGGCCGCGATCCTTCTGGTGGTGGTACCGATCTTCACGCCGATCGCCATGGACCTTGATTTTAATCCCCTGTGGTTCGCCATGCTGGTCTGTATCAACCTGCAGACATCCTTTTTAACCCCGCCCTTCGGTTACGCCCTGTTCTACTTCAAAGGGGTTGCACCGCCCGAATACAGCATGAGCGACATTTACCGTGGAATTATTCCATTTGTCCTGATTCAAATCGTCGGGCTGGCCGCTATCATCGCCTTTCCGCAAATCGTCACCTGGTTGCCTGATATTTTCTTCGGACGCAGGTAAAACGACTGCACCCTAACTCACTTTACTGGGGACAATAACTATGCTGCCAACAATTAAAAAAATTCTTTACGCAACCGCCATGGGAGCAAGTGCACCCTATGTGTTTCGTTACGCCCTGATGTCGGCCAAACAGTACGACGCCCAGATCGTCGCTGTCTCAGCATTGGAAAAGCTATCGCCTTTTGCGAACAGCCTGGTGGAATTACATATTTCTCAATCACAGTCAAAAGAAATCCACGAAAAAGCCCAGGCCCAGGCGAAAGAAAAACTGCAAGAACGGATTAAAAGGCTCTGCACCTCGGAGTGTGGAACTGATCCACAATATACCGAACGGCTTGACGATATCATTATTAAAGAGGGGCCGGCGGCTCAGGTTATCCTGTCAGTCGCCAAAGAGCAAAAGGTCGACTTGATCATCATGGGTTCCCATCGGCATTCCGCTCTGCAGGATGCCGTTCTGGGAAGCACCACCAGTAAAGTGCTGCACAGCACCACAATCCCGGTACTCGTCGTACGGATCCCGGACGGCTATCACGAAGAAGGTTACTAATTGTCAACGAACCGCCTGCAACCTTTGAGAAATAAGGCTGCAGGCGATAAATCAGAATATCTTCCTGCCACAACTGATCAAACACATCTTTCACATCTTTGCCTGTAAAAACAACGTTATATTTACTTGACACGACAGCAAGGCCTCGCTTATCTTTTGGTATTACCAATTTACCATTTTACCACAAAGACAACTCGCTCAATGCTGTCATTTATCCTGTTGAATCTGGCAGCAGGGCGCCCTACCGGAATCCACGAGGCTCCCCATGATTGCACAAAGCGCCATGCAACAACTTGAACAGGCCCTTGGAAAAGAAAAACTGGTAACCGCCAAGGAGGATCTACTCGTCCTTGGTTACGACTCAACTCCTGGTCTTCATAGCCTGCCGGATGTGGTTGTCTATCCAACCAGTACTGAGGATGTCGTCAAGATTGTCGAAGTTGCCCGCGACCACAACCTGCCGTTGACACCGCGTGGCAGCGCGACCGGCCTCTCCGGAGGGAGTATCCCGGTTAATGGCGGCATCGTTATCTGCCTCAACAAAATGAACCGGATTCTTGAAATTGACGAGGAAAACCTGACCGCCACCTGTGAACCGGGGGTAGTCACCCTTGATCTGTTCACGGCCGTTGCGGAAAAAGGGCTATTTTATCCGCCCGATCCCGGCTCACAGAAAATCTCTACTCTGGCCGGCAATGTCATGGAAGATGCCGGGGGCTTACGCGGCCTGAAATATGGTGTGACCCGTGATTATGTGATGGCCCTGACTTGCGTTCTGCCGGATGGCAGCCTGATTTCCACCGGCGGCAAGAGCGTCAAGGATGTTGCCGGTTATGCCTTCAAGGACCTGCTGGTTGGTTCGGAAGGCACCCTGGGCATTATCACCGAGATCACCGTCAAGCTCATCCCCCCACCGCAGACCAAACAGACCTTTCTTGCTTATTTCGACAATATCCGAACCGCCGGCGAGGCCGTTTCGAAAATCATCGCCGCCAAGATCATCCCCTCGACCATGGAGATCATGGACAAAGCCACCATCAATTGTGTTGAGGATTACGTAGGTATCGGCCTGCCACGGCAGATGGCGGCCCTGCTGTTGATCGAAGTCGATGGCCATCCGGCGGTTGTTGCAGAAGAAGCCGATGCCTTGAAAATGATTCTTGAGCAGGTTAAAGCTGCGGAAGTACATCAGGCCAAGGATGCCCAGGACGCCATGAAGCTGGCTGAGGCCCGCCGTACCGCCTTGTCGGCTCTGGCCCGCGTATCACCCACCACATTACTTGAAGATGCTACGGTACCGCGTTCCAAATTGGCGGACACCTTTACCCTGATCGAGCAACTGACCGAAAAGTACCAGCTCACGGTCGGCACTTTCGGTCATGCCGGCGACGGCAACCTTCACCCGACCGTACTCTGTGACGAGCGCAATGAAGATGAAATGAAGCGCGCCCATGCTTTCTATGATGAACTCTACGAGCAGGTCCTGGCCTGGGGTGGCACTGTCTCGGGTGAGCACGGTATCGGCATTGCTAAAAAGGGCTACCTCGCCAAACAGATCGGCCCCGGCGGAGTGGCTGTCATGCGCCGGATCAAATCGGCCTTCGACCCCCAGGGGATCATGAATCCCGGCAAAATTTTTGTCAGTGAACAGGAGTAAAGCATGAGCGATCAGCAGCCCCTGGGTAACTTCACCTCCAAGGACGCCCCTGACTACGAAGATGTACTGCAATGCATGCGCTGTGGTTTCTGCCTGCCGACCTGTCCGACCTTTGCCTTGACCGGGCGTGAACGTTCAAGCCCCCGCGGCCGGGTTGCATTGGCCCGGGCCGTAGCCGAAGGCAAACTTGACTTTAATCAGGCGATGAAGGATGAGGCCTTTTTCTGTCTCGATTGCCGCGCCTGTACCACCGCCTGTCCATCCGGGGTTAAAGCCGGAGAGGTGATGGAAGTCTGCCGTGCCCAGGTCCATCAGCAACTACCGGCACCGAAATGGCAGGGGTCCTTACGGAATCTGGTACTGAAAAAAATGGTACCGAATCCTGGTCTGATGGAAACCTCCATGCTGCCGGCCCGGCTCTACCAGAAACTTGGGGTTCAGTGGCTGGTGCGTAACAGCAAGATTCTCAAGCTGGGTCCAACCTGGATCGACAAGGCCGAAGGCATGCTGCCGGAGCTTCACCCCCCGTTAAGACCCCAGTTGCCGGATCTCAGCCCGGCCAAAGGAGAGAAACGCGGCACCGTCGCTTTTTTTCTCGGCTGCGTCATGACCCTGCTCTATCCCGAGGTGTCGCGCCAGACCGTCAAGGTCCTCAATCATCAGGGTTTTGATGTGATTACACCCAAAGACCAGAAATGCTGCGGGGCTCCGCATCTGACTGAAGGTGATCGGGAAACCACCCGTGAGATTGCCGCCTTCAACCTGGATCTGTTTCTTGATCTGGACGTCGATGCGATTGTGACCGATTGTGCCGGCTGTGGGGCGGCACTGAAGGAATATGAAGAGATTCTGGCCGCGCGTGAGGACCACGACCGTCTTCTCCTCTTCCGTCAGAAGATCAAGGATATCAGTGAGTTTTTATGCGAACAGGGAATACGTAGCGAGGGGCTTAAACCGGTTGACAAGAGCGTCACTTACCACGAGCCCTGTCACTTGTGTCATGCTCAAGGAGTCAGCAAACAGCCGCGCGCCTTGATTCAGTCTATTCCAGGAGTTGATTTCCGGGAAATGAAAGAAGCCTCCTGGTGCTGTGGTTCAGCGGCAACCTTCAGCCTCAAATTTACTGATGAGAGTCAGAAGATTCTCGATCGCAAATTGGAGAACGTCAGACAAACCGGTGCCGAGATCCTGGTGACCGGCAATCCCGGCTGTCATCTGCAGCTCGCCTGGGGATTACAGCAGGCCCAGATGCCGCAACCGGTGCTTCACATCACCGAATTACTGGGGCTGGCGACACCGGACTAGTTATCGCCCGGGGAAGAACCCGGTCCCATGATACAACGGTATTGAGTCAAGCCAAAAGCGGCCGGACGGACACCTCTTACAGCCCTCTCAGTGCTTGGCCAAACTGGTTCCCGGAGCCAGGTTGGGATGAGTGCACAGCAGGGTAAAGGCGGCATCGGCAGAGACGGCTTCACCATACAGATAGCCCTGGACTTCATGACAACCCAGTTGCCGCAAGTGTTCCAGCTGGATAAGGTTTTCGACTCCCTTTGCCATCAGGTTTAAATTAAGTCCGCGCGCCATCATGGCGATACCATCGGCGATTCGTGCCCGTCCCACATCCTGGGTAATGTCGCGCACAAAGGAGCGATCGATCATCAGGGTATTGACCGGGTAATCACGCAGATAATTAAGCGAGGAATGGCCGCATCCAAAATCGTCAATGGCAACGGAGACGCCCATGCGACTTAACCCGCGCAACACTCCCGCTACCCGACTGGAACCGTCCAGCATCCCCTGCTCGGTAATCTGGACCTCGAACAGCTCTGCATCAAGCCCTGCCGCTTTGATGGTGGCGGTAAACTTATCAGCGTAGTCCTCCTGCTGCAGCTGGATTACTGAGAGATTAAGTGACACCCTGATCGGAGGCAATCCCTGCCGCCGCCAGCGCAGCATCTCCTCACAAACCTGTTGCAGCACCCGGTCTCCGATTGGAATAATCTGGCGGGTTTTTTCGGCAACATGAATAAAATCACTCGGACACAGCAAACCACGATACGGATGCTGCCAACGCAACAGTGCTTCCATGCCAACGATATGACTGCTGGCCGGGTCCACCTTGGGCTGGAAAAATACCTGCAGCTGGTTGCGTTCCAGGGCACTGCTTAGTTCTTTCTCAATGTTCACGCCTCCCAGGAGTTTCCCCATGTGCCGCTCATAGACACAATAGCCATCCTTGCCTGTATCCTTGGCATGATACATGGCAATATCGGCACTGTGGAGCAACGCATCAATGGAATCCCCCCCTTCCGGATAAAGAGCAATTCCCATGCTGGCGCTCAAACGTACTTCGTGACTATCGACCGTCAGGGGCATGCGAACCGCTGCGAGGATTTTATCTGCAACAACGGTCGCATCCTCCAGCGATGTAATATTCACCAGAAGCAGTGAAAATTCATCTCCACCGAAGCGACTGACCGTATCTTCAGCACGCACACACTTAACAATTGACCCTGCCACCTGCTGTAAAATCCGGTCACCAACGATATGGCCATAGCTGTCATTGATTTCTTTGAAAAAATCCAGATCGATGAAAATCACCGCAATTCTGGTGTTGCTGCGAGTCGCGTGCGCAAGGGCCTGAGTCATACGATCAGCAAAAAGAAGACGGTTAGGCAACCGGGTCAACAGGTCATGATAGGCCTGATAGCTGATCCGTTCTTCTGAGCGTTTTCTTTCGGTAATATCGCGGGCACTGCCGAGAGTTCCAACGAATTCCTTATGACCAGCGTTGTTCTGGGCATAAACCCCCATCGCATTCAACTCTACCAGAATCTCTTCTCCACCATGTACCTGCAGGCTGTTGCGATTTACCTGCAAGCGAATCTCCGTGCTGCGGGTCGCCCGTTCCCCGGTACGCTGTTCACTGAAAAACCGGTGCGCAATATCGGCATTATTAGGATGAATAAGGAAGGAAAAATGACGTCCGATAATCTCGTGACGCTTGTACCCCAGCAGTCCTTCAATCATATCATTGACAAAGGTAAACACCCCGTTGGCATCGAGCATATAGATAAAGTCAGGGGAATTATTAACAATAAAACGGTGCATCCGTTCCGATTCTTCCAGGGCCAATTCGGTCCGGCGCAACTGTAACCGGGTCTGCTGTCGTTCAACTCCACGACTGACGCTGACCAGCAAATCTTCCGGACGATAGGGTTTGCGAACAAAATCATAAGCACCCAGCCGCAAGGCATCTTTAATTGACACAACGGAACTATCTGAAACCAGGACAATAATTTCAACATCTAGGCAGGAACTCCGAACCGCTTCGATCAGGTGACAACTGTCGCGACCGGAAATTTGTAAATCGAGCAACAATAGAGCATAGCGCCCCTGTGTGAGTTTTTTTACTGCCTCTTCACAGGAGGTTGACAGATCGGTGCGATACCCGTTGATGCGTAACAGTGCCTGCAGACTATAAAGCAAAGGCAACTGCTCACCAACGATCAGAATTCCCGCTGACGGGTTCTCCGGTTTGGTCGTATATTCCTGATGCATGATCCCCCCTATTAGGTGAACAAGCTGAAATCATCCACGACCGGCAGTTGCAGGAAAAAACTGGTACCCTGTTCCGGGTCACTGTGACAACTGATCCGCCCTCCGAGATCTTCCACCATCCCCTTGACAATACTTAAGCCCGACCCGGCATGTCCTCCCCCTTTTGTGCTGACAACCGGTCTGAACAACCGCTCCCTGATGGCAGGTGGTATTCCGGGGCCATTATCGGCAATATTAATCTCTACATAGCGCCCACGCTCGGAGCAGAACCCTTCACGAGTTGCCAGGATAATCTGGCCACCATGATCGAGAGCTTCTGCTGCATTTTTGATCAGATTGATCAAAATCTGCCGAATCAGGATGGCCATACTCGATAGCAGTGGAAGATCCTGCTGGAACCGTTGGATCAACTCTATGTTGCGGGGGGTCAGTTCGGCCTCGCGCAAGGTGTCAACGGTTTCCTGAACCAAGTGGTTGATATCGATCTCCTGGTCAGGGAATTCATAGGTATCCTGCTGATTGAGATAGTAATGAACAATTTCATCGACCCGTTGTGATTCCTGCTTAATCGCTTCAGCCAGTTCCCGGCCCGATCTCCCGGATAAATTATGTTTCAGTACCTCGGCATAATTACCGATAATTGTCAGAGGACTGCTGATTTCGTGATTGACCCGACGCAGCAGCAGGGCACCATCCCCAATTCGATTAAATTCACCCATCGACACCTGTGCCAGCGCCGCGCTGACAATGGGATGCAAAATAGTGATGGCCGGGGACTGAAGCCCGTCAGCCTCATAAGCGTTATCGAAGCCAAAAACTACCACTGCCAGAGGAGAATCATTGGAAATTAGGGGGTAACACACAAAACCCTGGCCGCCACCCAGACGCATCAGCAGGTGATCGGTCACGGTCAACGCCTGATCCGTGGTAAAGCTGCTGACAGCACTCTCGCTGGACAGAGCACGGGCCGCCAGACTCGCTTCACTGATCAATGGAAGTTTCAGCTCACGTGACAAGCGGGAGCCGTCCTTTGAGGAGATCCCGATCAGTTCCTGACGCCGCTGATCAAGCAGAAAAAAATGAACCTTTTTAGCCTGGCTGTTCTCCAGGTAGAGACTTCTGGCAATCTCGGCAATCTCTTCCGGCGTTGTGCCGCTGGTCAGTCGGGCTCGGGCCGCCTCCTGACTGGCAACCAGAAAAATCTGCCGGGTTAACCGCCGACAGGCTTTATTGAAGGACTCCACCGATGCCGCATCGTTATCCTTGGCCTTGAAGGCCGGGGCAGAAAGACTGGTCACCCACTCGAACAGATAGTCTGTTTCTGACTGACGCAGATTAAAAAACAACTCACCCAGGCGTCCTGCTTCAGGATTCAAATCACCGGCGCTGCCGGCAAAAAGCTGGGCCATCCTGGCAATCCGAAAGAGCGGATTGGCCGTTTGCAGTTGACCGCTGTCCACCATGAGAAAACGAATGGCATCGGCCAGAAAGGAATCAAGTCCCCAGCTTTCAACCTTGTCTGCCGCCAACCTGAGATGGTCAGTGTGAAAGTACTGCTGTTCCAGTACTGCCTGCTTTTCACAACTCCAGGAGACTGGCGCCTTATCCAGGAAAAGGTCACCATGCTGAGTTAACAGCTGATAAAGGCCAAGATTCTGCAACAGTCCACAGAGTTGCGCCTCTTCAATGTAGGGGTAGTTAACCGAAGGAGCAATACAGCGGGCCGCCTGTCCGGTAAAACGCGATGTCCGCCACAGTTTCTTTAAATAGGAGATTTCTGCTGTCGACAGCTTGTGCTCCAGTACCTGCCGGGCCGCCTGAAGAACCAGACTGACAATCATCGGGTACCCTAAAGAATTCACTGCAGCAGTAACCGGTTCGGTTGCATCCAGTTTATGGTGACTATCCTTCACAGCAACGTCAATCAAATGAGCAGCGAAGGGGGCATCCTGTAAAATTATTTCTACAACGGACTGGGGACTGGCATTTTGAAGACAAGCGGCTAGCAAATCAGCAAGGACATCGGGCATGGAAAGCAAAGAAGATCCTTTTACCCCACAGGCTTTGGCCGACGGCTCCGGAAAAGGTTCTTTTTTACTGATTGAAATGACCCCCATAAATACATTCCTTGCTTATTGACTGAACATACACTCAAACATTATTCATCAGTTGTTGTAGATTAGCAAGTACAAAAAAAAGAAATATGCTTAACATTCAGGTATTTAGATATAAAAGCCGGGGGAAAAAATTTCATCATAAAAACCTCACAAACTAATATTTCACTCATCGATTGCAAGCAAGCTATCAAAACCTAAGCCTATTTTATATTTGCTTAATAAAAATCTAATCCCAAAAGATTAAAAACCCCCCCCCAATGATGATCTTAGGATCACCCTGTCGTTGATAATATTTTTTTTGACAGCGACCTGCATTCCCTCTACCCTGCAGATAAAGCAATAAACAACTCATTCGGAGTACTTACATGAACACACCGGCACAAAAACAAATCGACCAGATCATCAAAACTCTTGACGAGTTCGGCAAAGAGAATCTGGTCGAAATTTTACGCCGCATCAGCCAGGGGGTGCAGCTGATAAGTGGTGGTGGACATTGTCGCATTTACCTTGAAGACCTGACCATGGGATCTTTAAGTTGCGCTGCGGCTGAGAGTGATGACCTGCAGGGTATCAGCGAGCCCACCTTCCCGATTAATGACAGCTTTTTCCCGATTCCGCAGGTTTATCAGCAAAAACAGGAAATGGCGGTTGCGAGCCTGTCGCGTCATTCAAGAAGCGCAGTCACAACAGATGAGCCCTTCGCGCAGTCCTATTATCTGCTGCCGATCCTTCACCTTGGTCGCGCTATCGGTGTTGTCAGTCTTGACCGCAGTGGAGCTGAGCAACCTCCGGCAGAGGCGGTGTTGCAGCAATTACGCAAACTGCTGAGCGAGGCAGCGCCAAGCCTGAACCGCGCCCGCAAGTACCACCAACAATTGCTCCTTGCCCGGCGCGTCGACGAAGCGAAAAAGCGCGAAGCAGCCCTGTTCATGGTGAAATCAGCGGCACAGCTGATTGATCGCGTGGCGTTGGCCTCGGTGCTGATCCCGGTTCCATCCGGCATCGACGGTGAACGCACCCTGGAAATTCTCGCTTCCTATTCCAAGGAACGCGAAGCGCGGCGTCTTTACGAAGAAGAGAAACTGATCAACCTGGCACCCGGGGAGTCCCTGATATCCCGCTTTATTGATCGCGCCGGGGTTATAGTCGACGACAGTCTGCTGGCCCCCCTGTATATTGAAGATCTGGCCGTTGAAACCCTGCAGAAACGCTATCTGACCGAAAACCTGGGCCTCAAATCCCTCTACATTGTTCCCCGCTATGACAAGCACAATCGCCGTGTCATCTGCCTGGTCAACTACTACACCAAGGACCGCTACCACTTCAGCTCTTTTGAGCGTGATCTCCTGGATGCTCACGCGGAAATGGCACAACGGGTCGTCCAGGAAATCGGCGATGAGCACCTGGAAATCCAGATCCTTTCAGAAATCGGGGATCTACTGCAACAGTCAGGCGATGGTCTGCGCCCCTTTTTACACCGGGTACTCTCCAAGGCTACCCAGTTGATCGGTGCCGACACCGGTAGCCTTGCCCTGGTACGGGAATTTCAGGGGGAACGCTGGCTACTGGTGGAAGATGACCAGGGAAATCTGATCGGGGCAAAAAACAAGGAATGGCTGAAAAAATATATTCCACCGATCCTCATTGGCGGCAAGGAACTTCCCCCCGATCAACGCAGCCTGACTGGTCTCGCCGCCGCCACCCGCCGCCCGCAGATTCTTGATGACTGCCATGAAGGCAGTGACGAAGAAAAATTTTACCGTCCCGTCACCGAGGCGATTCGTAGTGAAATCGCGGTACCGGTAGTCTACGAAGACGAAGTTCTGGCAGCTATCTGTCTCGACAGCCTGCGACCCCACTACTTCACCCATGAGCATCAGCGCATCCTGCAGATTATTGCGCGGATGATCGGCCATCATCTGTCAATTCTGCAGAAAATCGATCAACTCACCAGCGAACTGGACCGCCTGCGCCAGGATGTCGGCTACAAAGACCCGAAAATCACCTCATATCGACTTGGCAATATCATCGGCAACTCCAGCAAAGCCCAGGAGATCATCACCACCATCCAGCGCATCAGCCCCCCCTTATGCGAGCGTATCACTCAGTGGCACAAGCAGGGTGTGCCGGATCAGGGTGAATTTCTTGGATTACCCTCTATTCTGATTACTGGTGAAACCGGTGCCGGCAAAGAATTTCTGTTCAACAACTTCTACACCGAACTTAACCGCATTTTTCGTCAGTTGCTGCCTGGCCGCAACGGTCTGCCGCTCAAAAAAACCAATATTGCCGCCTACAGTGGCGATCTCACCTATTCCGAGCTGTTTGGCCACAAGCGTGGCGCCTTTACCGGTGCCCACAATGATCGCCGTGGCATCCTTGAAGAAGCTCATGGCGGAGTGGTGTTTCTTGATGAAATTGGTGATGCTGATCCCAAGACCCAGGTACAGCTGTTACGGTTTCTTGACAGTGGCGAATTTATCCGTCTCGGTGAAAATATCACCCGCCACTCGCAGGTGCTTCTGGTTGCCGGTACCAACCGTGATCTGCGTCAACTGATCGCTGACGGAACTTTTCGCGAAGACCTTTATCACCGTCTCTCCGAATTGATCATCGAAGTCCCCTCCCTCAATCAACGCCGTGAAGATATCCCTGACCTGGCTATTCACCTGCTTGGCCGCCTGTTTCAGGCCTATCACAAGCAGGACAACAAAAACGCCCAACCAGCACTCAGCCAGAAGGCAAAAAACCTGTTGAGCCGTCATCACTACACCGGTAATATCCGCGAACTGCGCAGTATCCTGTTGCGCGGCATGCTGTTGCGTCGGGGAGATGTGATCGATGTCGAGGAAATTACCAATGCCCTGCAACCACAGGCCTTCAGCCGGGCTGACAGTAGCGACCACAGCAAAGTGCTGAACGATCAACTGGCCGAGGAAATTCTGCAGAGCGTTCTAAAGCAGGAGCAGAACTTCTGGTCGGCTCTCTACGAACCCTATACTCGTCAGGAGATTACCCGGGATCTGGTGCTCAAAGTGGTGGAAAAGGCACGCACCGAAGGGGCGACCAACATGCCCAGGCTGGCCCGACTTCTGGATGCCTGTGACCCGTCATCAACTGACGAAAATGAAAAGAAGCGCTTTTTCCGCTTTAAGAACTTTTTTTACAAAACCGTCAAACTCCGCTGGTAAGTTACAAGCCGGCAAGGAGCAGTCGCTCAACCTGCCGGCGATCCGCCTCGGACCAGGGGCCAACAACGGCAAGATTTATCGTAGACGGCATCAACAGTTGTTGAACCACCTGCTGGATTTTTTCTGCGCTCAGGCTTAACAGCTCCTGACGATCCTGTTCCAGGGTACGCAGGTAGCCAGCCTGCAACCCCCAGCCATAACGTACCGCCAGCGATTCACTCTGGTCGCGGGAGAAATCCAGATCAAACAAATAGGTTTTTACCGCCGCCGCCAGTTCGACCGGGCTAAGAGGTTCATCCCGCAAGCGTTTTAAAATTGCCAACACCTCCGCTACCGCGGCAGTCAGATTGTCAGGGGCAACTGCCGTATCGATCGCCAGGTAACCGGTATCATCCAGTAGTAAACAGCTGACCTCGACCGAGTAGGTCAGCCCGAGCTCCTCACGCAGGCGCAACGGCAGGCGCGCACCCGCACCCCACCCGAGGATCCGCCGCAGCAGACGGATTGCCATGGTGCGTTCATCGTTACGTCCAGGCAGACGAAACGCCAACTGAAAACTGACCTGCGAATCAGAGTCCTGGACCCAGAAACTGCGTGGCACCCACTGGCGCGGTTCCTCCAGAGGCACCGGAGTACGCAGCTCACGCGGTTGCCAGTCACCGAATTCCCGTTCAGCAGCCTGGCGCAATACGACAGGGTCAACTGCGCCGCAGGCACAGATCACCAGATTGCCGGGATGATACCAGTCATGATAAAAGGCCTCAAGCTGCGGACGACTGATAGCGTTCAACGTCTCGGGGGAACCGATCAGCGATGCGCCCAGCGGATGATCCGGCCACAGCAAATCGACCATCAGATTATCGAGATTAACCTGTTCACCGCGCTCGTTAAAATCCTCCCGCGCCTCTTCCAGAATAATCTTCCGCTCCGTATCAATCTCGTTAAAACAGGGGCGCCGCAGCATGGAAGCAAACAACTCAACCCCACGCTCAACATAATCTGGGTGAACTCGTGAATGGAAACAGGTCGTTTCGACATCGGTTGAAGCATTCACCGCCCCGCCAATCTCCTCAAACGCACGTTCCAGCTCGGTGCTGTTGGCAAATTCAGCGGTGCCGCGAAACAACATGTGCTCAAGAAAATGGGAAATCCCCGACTGGGCCAACGGCTCACACCGGCCGCCAACGGCCAGATAACAGACCAGTTCCACCGCGTGCTGGTGAGGCATGGGTACCGTGACTAGGCGAATACCGTTGGGCAGTTGATCAATGAGATACTCTTCCATAGTGATTCTTCTCTAGCCGAAGTAAAGCAGCCAAGTTTGCAAAAAGGACAACGGGCCATCGTTTGACGATAGCCCGCTGACAGATATTTCCATTCTGTATATTTTTACCTGGCCAGCAACCGTGCCGCTTCCTTGGCGTGGTAGGTGATGATCAAATCGGCGCCGGCGCGTTTCATTCCCAGCAGGGTTTCCATCATGACCCCATCCCCATCGATCCAGCCTTTTTCTGCGGCGGCTTTGACCATGCTGTATTCACCGGACACATTGTAAGCAACCAGCGGCAGATCGAAATTGTCTTTCAGTTCGCGCAGCAGATCCAGATAGGCCAGGGCCGGCTTGACCATGAGAAAGTCTGCCGCTTCGGCAACATCCTGAGCCGCTTCGCGCAAGGCCTCCAGACGATTGGCTGGGTCCATCTGGTAACTGCGGCGATCACCAAAGCCGGGGGTGCTTTCCGCCGCTTCACGGAAGGGTCCATAGTAGCTGCTGGCATACTTGACCGCATAGCTCATGATCGGGATCTGTTCAAAACCGTGATCATCCAACATCATGCGAATAGCGGCAATCCGCCCATCCATCATGTCAGATGGGGCAACAATATCAGCCCCGGCCTGAACATGGCTTAACGCCTCCCTGGCGAGCAACTCAAGGGTTGCATCATTATCGACATCCCCGTCCTTGATCACCCCGCAGTGGCCGTGGTCGGTATATTCACACAGGCAAACATCGGTGATCACCAATAGCTCCGGGATCTCGGCCTTGATCGCACGGATGGTGCTTTGAATAATCCCGCTGTCGCTGTAGGCGTCGCTTCCGACTGCATCCTTGGTTTGCGGAATACCGAACAAAATAACTGCCGGAATTCCCAGTTCACGGACCTCTTTGGCTTCAGCAACAATATGCTCAATTGACTGCTGATAGATGCCGGGCATGGAGCTGATCTCTTTTTTGATATTCGTGCCGAAAGCACTGAACATGGGATAGATCAGATCATCAACCCGCAGATGGGTTTCACGTACCATACGCCGTAGAGTGGCGTTGCGGCGCAGACGACGAGGGCGATAATCAGGGAAATTCATAGGTCACTCCTGTTGCTGTCTTCAAGTTCAGATGTTAGCGGTAATAATTCACCATCGCCTGCAGCAACGCATCCATCGTCCAGGCCTCGGGCTCGAGATCAACCTCAAAACCGTATTCACGAATGGTTTGTGTCGTTTGCGGGCCAATGGAGAAAAATGCCGTAGTGCCTTTAAGGCGGGCCAGATCTGCCCCGAGCATCTGCTGCAGATGGCGAAAGGTTGATGACGAACTGAAGCAGATCGCGTCCAGCTCGCCGGCAGCTAGCAGAGTACGGATTTTTTCCGTATTCTGCTGGGGGATCACGGTCTCATAGGCGATGGGATCAATCACTGTTGCACCGGCGGCGCGCAACTCTGCTGCCAGCAGCGGACGCGCTGCAGCGGCGCGTGGATAAAAAATCCTCTTCCCCGCGACACCACGAGCCAGCAACTCCTTCACAATCCCTTCGGCACGATGATCGGCCGGCATCAGGGTCGGTCGCAGCTTGTATTGCGCCAGCGCTTCAGCGGTTTTTGGTCCGACGACAACCAGCTCCGACTGGCGCAGCATTCCGAAGTACTGATTATTCTCAAGCATCCGCGCAAACAGCGCCTGCACTGCATTGACCGAAGTTAAAATAACCATCTGATAGGTATCCAGATCAACCACCGCCAGATCCAGCTCCTGATAGCTGGCGGGCGGCGTAATCTCAATGGTCGGGATGCAGATAGCTTCACCGCCCAGAGCATTGATCTGGGCAACAAAGGGGGCCGCCTGTTCAGCCGGCCGGGTCACCAGAAATCGCCGGTCAGCCAGTGGCAATGGAGTTTTCCCAGTCATCTTTAGTGTTCTGCTTCGGGAAAGGTGCGACAACCATAGACTTCATTGAGGATAGCCGCAGCGCCTTCTGCCAGCAGTTCTTTCGCCAGGGCGACCCCGGCACCATGAGCCTGATCCGTCGGCACCAGGGTGGAACGCTTGAGCAGGGTTTTTCCTTCCACATCGGCCACCAGAGCGGTCAATGTGAGCTGCCCTTCCTTTACCGTGCCAAACGCGGCAATCGGCACCTGACAGCCACCTTCGAGGGTTGCCAGAACCGCCCGCTCGCCAATGACGGCACAGGCGGTTTCGGAATGGTTGAAAAAGTCGATCAGGTCATTGGTGCGATCATCTTCAAGCCGACTCTCAAGCCCCAGGGCCCCCTGACCGATCGCCGGCAGACAGACATCGGGCTCAAGATAACAACCAATCTGCCCGACAAAACCAAGGCGCTTCATGCCGGCGGCGGCGAGGACAACTGCATCAAGATTCTCGTCAGTCAGCTTGCGAATCCGCGTTTGGACATTGCCCCGCACGTCAATCATCTGCAGATCGGGGCGCAGATGCAGCAGTTGCGCCTTGCGCCGCAATGATGAGGTACCGATGCGGCCATTCTGCGGAATATCATCCAGGGAATGCCGTCCCACGGGCAGCACCAGAATGTCACGCGGGTCCTCTCGCTCAGTAATACAACGCAACCCGGTCCCTTGTGGAAACACGGTGGGAACATCTTTCATTGAGTGCACAGCGATATCAATCTCGTTACGCAGCATCGCTTCCTGGATCTCCTTGACGAACAATCCTTTGCCACCGACCTTGGCGAGGGGAACATCGAGGATTTTATCACCTTGCGTCTTGATTTTGGTAAGAGTGACCTCCAGGTCCGGATAGCGCTGTTCAAGCTCGGCTTTGACCCAGTTGGCCTGCCACAAAGCCAGGGCACTGGCGCGGGTTCCGATACGTAGTTTGCGGTGAGACATGCGGTCTCCTTCTCTTAATGACTATTCTCCCGGCAATTCAGGCAGATCGTCAGATGGGGGTTGAACAGAAAGATCAAACAACATCTGCACCGCATCGAGGTAACGCAGTTTATCATCGTCACAATCAAGTTGCTTGAGCAGACGGGTTGGATGATGGAGAATTTTATTGACGATGGCGCTGGTCATGGCCTCGAGCATCTTGCGCTCATGCTCATCAAGGTCGCCGAGGCCGGCCAGGGTGCGCTGCAACTCTTTCTGCCGCACCTCTTCGAGCTGTTTGCGCAGGGCAACGATGGTTGGCCTGACGGTGAGATTGGACAGCCATTCATGGAAGCGAAGGACCTCCTGATCGACAATCTGGTCCGCCTTGATCGCCTCCTTTTCACGCTCCTTGAGATTGGACTGCACCACGCCCTGGAGGTCGTCAACATCATACAGATAGACACTGTCTATCTTGCCGGCAGCCGGATCAATATCACGCGGAACGGCAATATCGATCAGAAACATCGGCTGATAACGCCGCATCTTACAGGCGGCCTTGAGATCCGCGGCACTGATAACATAATCAGGGGATCCCGTCGATGACAAAAGGATATCAACCCGGTGAAGCTGTTCCCGGAAGTTGGCAAAATTAACGGCAACCCCGTCAAAACTTTCGGCCAGGCTTTCAGCGCGACTGAAGGTACGGTTGGTCACCAACACCTTTGACACGCCGTAACGAACAAAATGTTTGGCAGCCAGTTCACACATCTCGCCGGCTCCGACCAGCATGACCGTTTTGTTTTCGAGGGAATCAAAGATTTTGCGCGCCAATTCCACTGCAGCGTAAGATACGGACACAGCATTACTGGCAATGGCGGTTTCAGTACGCACCCGCTTGGCCACAGAAAAGGCCTTGTGCATAAAGCGATTAAGCACCAGGCCGGCACTCTTGCCATCGCAGGCATGACCATAGGCGGTTTTAATCTGGCCCAAGATCTGCGGTTCACCAACCACCATGGAATCAAGGCTGGCGGTCACCCGGAAAACATGGCGTACCGCTTCCTGACAGGTGTAGGAATACAGATGCGCATTGAGCGCGTCCGCGGTCAAGCCATGACACTCACCCATAAAACGCTGCAGCTCGGCACAGGCCTGGTCCGGGCGCATGGAAGCAGCATAGAGTTCGACCCGGTTACAGGTCGAAACAATCATCGCTTCAGATATGCTCGGTAGCGCGAGAATATGGGCAAGGCGATCGGCAAGGGTATCCGCCTCAAACGCCACTTTTTCGCGAATTTCAACCGGAGCCGTTTTATGACTGAGCCCAACGACAACAATATTCATAACAACAATCCGCGGCAATCAGTCATGGCATGGAGAAGGATTCGAAGGTGTGATAGCCATCAAACATCAGACTCACCCCGAGAAAGGTAAAGAGCAGAAACATAAAGGCAACAATAGAGAAAAATGCCGCGCGGCGCCCCCGCCAGCCGACCGTCAGACGGCCATGCAGCAGGATTGCATAGAGCAACCAGGTAACCAGCGCCCAGGTTTCCTTCGGATCCCAGCTCCAGTAACTGCCCCAGGCCAGGTTGGCCCAGACCGCACCGCTGATAATGCCCAGGGTCATAAATGGAAAACCGACGCTCAGGCAGGTGTAGTTGACCCGGTCCAGGACATCGATGGATGGCAGCATCCGGTATAAGCGATTAAACCGCTTGCTTTTGAGCATTCGATCCTGAATCAGATACATGACCCCAGCACCGAACGACAGGGCAAATGCGGCATTTCCCAGAAAGGCAAAACTGATATGTAAGGGAAAGAGCCAGCTCCGCAGCACCGGATTAAGAGGCACCACCACATCCGGACTCAACGCACTGAAAATCATCAACCCGGTTGCAACCGGAGCGGCAAAAGCCCCCATCACCGACAGACGGAAGCGCAGATCCAGTAACAAAAACAGCAGCACCAGACACCAGGAAAAAAAGGACAGGGATTCGTGCAGGCTGGTAACCGGCGTTCCTGAAACCATCGAATGGCGCACGGCAAAAACCCCGGCGTGAACAACAATCCCCACCAGTAACACCCAGCGCCCCAAACGCCCGGCCCCTTCGCGCTTCCCGAGCATGGCGGTCAGGTAGAGCAGGCTGGCGACCAGGTAAGTCAATGTGGTTAGTGCAAAAAGCAGAGTCACTGGTTCCATAGATTTCCTTTCTGCACAAATAACAACAGACGATACAAGGAAAGTACGGCAGTCATGCCGGGCCACCAATTCAACATTGAAAAAGCTCCGCTTCCACCAGCTCACACAGTAAATGACCGGCAAACTGCATCAATTCAATTTGGCGCGCCCGACTGCCGGTTGCCAGATCCAGACACCATTCGAGGTCATCTCGATAGAGTGGATCCTTCATGCCGACACCTGAGAATAAAGCCGCCGCCTGACCATTCTCGAGCACCTCATCGCGCAACCGCTCCAGAGCAGGGTTGGGGGCTCCGTTACCGAAAAGCAACAGCAGCTGTTTTTCGCCGCCCAGCGCGCGATAGTGTCGAATAAATAACTGCTCGTACTCGCCGTCGGAAGCCATTGCCGCCGCCATGGCGCTATCACTTCCCAGACAAATAGCCGGCAAGGCCGGCCGATCGAAATCAAGACGATAGGCAAAAGCTGTCGCAACCAGTTGGGCCACCGGATGGAACATGCCAATCCCAACTGTCAACAGTTGCCCACCATCGGCAAAAAGGGTTGCTACCCGTCCCGCTAGACGTTCAATCTCAACCTGTTGGTTATTGACAAAACGCTTGATAAGTTCCCTGTGAAGACCGGTTGATTGCGCGAAACGAGAATCCATAAAACCTCTGCCAGCAAATATATGACGGCAAACCAAGTCAATGCGGCATGATAGGGAGGCCCCTGGTTAGTGTCAAGCGTCACCTCGGGTCCGATGATTAGATCTTTGATTTTTTAACCGTGTTACTATATATTAGCTTTTGAATGAATTGACCACCCTTTTTGAGCTTTTGAATCAAGAATAAGGAGAAACTGATGGCTAGCGATAAGATTATCGAAGTTACCGACGACCAGTTCGATACCACCGTACTGAAATCTGACACCCCGATACTCGTCGATTTCTGGGCAAGCTGGTGCGCCCCCTGTAAGGCAATTGCCCCGGTGCTGGATCAACTGGCGGACGAATATGACGGTAAGGTCAAGATCGGTAAAGTCAACGTTGATGACAACCCGGCGACGCCCGGCCAATATGGAGTGCGCGGCATCCCGACCATGATTCTTTTCCATCAGGGCAAGGTCGTTGATCAGCTGGTAGGTGCTGTACCCAAAAACCAGATTGAAAGTCTGATCAAAAAAGCCCTGTAGTACTACCAGTTGTATGTCTGGTTGATTAAAGAAGCTCCGGCAAACAGGCCGGGGCTTTTTTAATTTGGACAGGTCCAGGCTGCTGACTTCTGAAATAGTTAGATCGACACCCCGAAACGCCTCACCCGGCTTGCATTCAAACGGCTTTCCCTGCCGATCTGTTGCAGGGCGGCAGTGGCTTTTTCAACAATCAGCCGTTGCGAATCGCTGATTCCACCCAGACGCCCGTAACGCAGACAAGCATCAACATGACGGGATAAATCATCACCACTTAACCCCTTGAACAGCAGAATAAAATCAGTCACCGAAGCCTGGGCAAGCTGATGTTCCTCATCGCTGTGGTCACCCTCTTCATGCAGCCGCTCGCAGAGTTGTAGCACCGTCAACTTTTCGCGCAGGAGATGCTGAACCTGCCGGAATTTCTCTATCACCTCAGGATCGCGAATTTCCTCTGTCTCGACCGCTGACTCTATGGCAAACAGTTTCGTTTCGCTTTTGCGTTTTTCGATATACAGATCGATAATCCGACTGGCCAATTTGTCTTTGCCCAGATAGCGTAGCAGGCGCACGCTGCCATCGAGATTGACCGGGCTGATATGGCGGGCATTGTCGCGAAAACTCTCCGACAGGCAATTAATCACGTCGGTGGCATTGTCATCAAACGAATGGTAAAATTTTCGCCAGGCCTCCTGAAATGACTTTTCCGAGCGGGCTGCGCGAATCTGCTCGTCATAGATGACGGCCTGTTCCCTCATTGGTTCTTCGTTGAGGTAACCATTCTCTACCAGACGACCAATCTGACGACCAAAATCATCCAGAGAAAAATTATCATAACCACGTAGAATTGCATTCCACTGTTGCTGCTGGGTAGTCAGATTTTCCTCACTGTCGAGGCTGGCGAATGAGGCGGTGCGATTCATGATAAAAGCATATTCAGGAACCTCAGCAGAGCGGCTGTAATAGCACCAGGCCAGTAGAGCGAGAATCCGCACCGCCCGCTCCAACACCTGCGGATCGAAGTTTTTCAGCACCGGCACCAGCAAGCTCGCCAGCGCTTCAGTTTTTTTGATGATGCGGATATTGTTGATCTGCAATTGCATCACTGCTGCCCCCAGAATCTTGCCCAGAGGGTCGTTACGCAATGAAATGGCAACACAATCTTTGGCGCTCGGGGCAAAGCGCAACTCGCTGTCGATCACCTTTTCGCGCAGACGATTGTACTCAATGTGAGAATCGCCGCCGAGGCTTTCATCATTGAGAATCAGTACCACCTTGCACTTTTTCTGCTCCTTCAAAATAGTGATCAGCCCGAGGATATCCTGGGTTTCTATTCCTTTGCCTTTACGTTCAAAATCATCCAGACAGATCAGGGTTTTTTCCAGCGACAGAAAAGCCAGGGATTCGAAGGGGGCATCAGTAAATTCTGCCGCCTTTTCAACCGAAAAAAGAGCAAATTTCTTTTTTCCGGTAGTGCGCAGCAAACGGTTCATGTTGGCCCGAAAGCTCTCCACCGACGGGCGCCGGCCGATATGCTGACGCGACATCATGTTTTCAAAAATACTGTTTTTCAATTCCGGCAGGGAATTGATACCAAAGAGGGAAACGTATGAGTAGTCACTTAAGGCAATGCGCCGTTGATTTTTTGCGGCATGCAGGTAAGCATTCCAGGCGTAGGTTTTGCCCACCCCCCAGCCCCCTTTGATAGCAAGAACCTCCGGTGCTTCGCTGGCCAGAAATCGTCCGATCTGCTGCTCAATAATGGTTATGGACATGGGGCAGTTCCTTCACTGATCAACCACAGATTAACCAACAAGAGTTATCCTAGGGTCTGACGCAACTGTTCTCTGAATTGTCCGGCGCCGCCATTGGCGGGATGGCGCACCTTGGTCGCGCTGATCCCCAGTTGCCCGAGTTGCAGCGCGGATTTTTCGCCAACCGCAACAACTTGGCCGAAATTGCCGAGTTCCAGCAGTTGCAGCAGAATTCGATGTCCGTCGCTTAGTTCCCGCGCATCCGGGGTGCGGTTACTGAGCAGTCCCTTGTCAGGCTGATATGGGTGCCAGGGAAAGGCATTCCATAAAACCACCCGGTAGGGATCAATTCCCTGCTGCGCCAAAAAACCCCAGACGATGGTTGCCGTCGGCTCGGTAAAACCTGTGGGGCGTACCTGGGGCGAGCTGGTTCGCCGCGGCGCAACCCCTTTAAATACGATTTCCGGCACCAGTCCTTTGTGGGTCAGGCCACCCAGCAGCAACCGCTCTGAGGTCATCGGAATTCCGCTGAAATGCCCCCCCTGATAACCGATAGCCTCGGCACATAACAGGGTATCTGCCTGCCCGATACGCTCACGCAGATAGTGGGTCAGCTGTTCGCAACGAATAACTGCTCCCCGATCATCAGCATCGTGGTGGAGATCCCTCTCGCCCCAGGGATTAAACACCGCTGCAGATCGATAAGCGCGTAAGGAGGTGATAAAATCAGCAAGCACCCTCACACCGCCTGGATCAGAATATAGGGTTGAACAATCAGCATCAAAAAGGGCTTATCAAGGGAAGTTTCCCATTCTGCAAGTTCAGCAGTTGTCGGCTTAGCCAATTGGCCACCGGCAATCCATGCCCCCACTTGAGAGGTATCATCCGCTGCAACAGCGCTGGCTACCGCTACCAGGTTCAGATCAGAAGCTACAGTGACAAGGGCATCACGACGAAGATGGATACGCAACTCGCGCCAGCTGACCTGGGCAAGGTCGCGCTCAAAGCCTTCTTTGACGGTTGTCATGATTGTTATGCTCCGTAGATCGCCAATAAGTTTATTGTTATCAGGCGGCAGAATAACCAGCAGGCTGCTGGTCGGTCAACACCTGTGACCATGATACCCACTGAATATTTTTTCCCGGGTTAAAAAGTAGCTCAATTAAATTAGTCTGTTAGCCGATAGATATGATAGTGTCAAACCAATTCTCATCATTTTTACTACATCGGACGTGCAGACGTGAGGATCATGGCTGGGAGTGACAAAAAAAACAGGATCGATGTCGGGTGCAAAGTCCTTGCGGAGTATGTCACCGACGACTACAGCCTGCAACTCCAAACCTGCGACAGCGACCTTGAATGTCGTGCCGGGATCACCGTCCATAACCTCGAAAAAAGCCCCTCTCCTGCGGATATCATTTCGATTCTGCGCCGCAACAATATAACCAGCACCGTCGATCTCGAGCAGGTTGCCATCTTTTGTACTGAAGCCGCCCAGGGCAACAACCCCCAGAATATCATCCTCGCTCGCGGCGCGGAGCCGGAACCGGGAGAAGACGGCTGGTTTGAGCTGCTGGTGTCAACCGGCAAGGATGTCTCGGAATGGGAAGAGGACGAGTTTGGCCGGGTTAATTTTAAAGACGTCCAGAACTTTTCAAATGTTGATATTGATGAACATATCGGCAACATCTATCCACCGACTCCTGGAGCCCCTGGTAAAACCATCACCGGCGATCTGATTCCCCCGCTATCCGGCAAAACAGCCAATGTTATTGCCGGTGCCGGCGTGCGTTTGAGCGTTGATGGCAAACAAGCCTTTGCCACTCGCAGTGGACGTGCTGTCTTTGATAATAATATTATCTCAATTGCCGAAGAATTTATCGTCGATGGCGATGTCGATTTAAGTGTCGGCCACATCACCTTTAATGGTTTTGTCGACATCAAGGGGGATGTGCTTGATGACTTCAACATTACCGCTACCAAGGGGATCAAGGTCTCCGGCGCGGTTGGAGCCTGCAAGATTCAATGTGACGGGCCGGTTACCATCGGCACCATGACCGGCAAAGGGGTGGGTAAAATCGTCTGCAAAGGAACCTTACAGGCCAAATACCTCAACCAGGTCACGGTCGAATGCTGGAACAACATCCACGTTGCCCACGAAGTGCGCAACTCGATCCTCAAAGCCACCGGCAGCATCCACATTAAAACGGGACAGATTTCCGGGGGCGAGGCCATTGCTCTGGAGGGGATCGAAGCCAAAGCAGTGGGAGCGCGTTCCGGTATTAAAACCCACCTGACCTCCGGGGTCTATTTCCCCGAAAACGATCGCCTCAAATACCTGAGAACGCGGGTCAAAAGTGTCGCTGAACAAGTTAAACGGATCAGTGACGCACTCAAATCACTCAATAAAAAACCGTTGCCGGACAACCGCCCGGCCCTGCGTGAAGCCATTGAATTACGCATCGGCATCCTCACCCAACGCCACGTCAACCTCGAAGAAGAGCGGGAAGAACTCAACGAAGAGTTGATCAATTTCAGCGCCGGGGAACACCCAACCGCCCGCGCTAAGATCAATGTCCTGGCAAAGCTGATGGAAGGATCGGTGATTCACCTTGGCGAAACCAGTGAAGAAATCAAGATGGAACGCTCCGGTCCTATGTCCATTGTCGAGAACACCAAAGACGGCGGACTGCGCTTTTTGAGCCATTCCCCTCTGGCAGCCGTGGACAAGGAACCGGAAGATGACGCAGATGAATGATGTTTTGTATCAATTCAGCTCTATCCTTGCGCAGGGCCTTTGGATCCTGTGGCAAGGGTTTTTGTCGCCATGGACGGCGACAAAAAGCGGTCATGGATGACGAAAAGCGTCCCTTGACATAGGATCCAAAGGCCCGGTGCTGATCAGATACGAAATTTTTATTGCATATCGCGGTCAGACGCCTCGGGCCTGTAACTCTTTAATCACCCGCTCGGCCACCCGATTGGCCGCGTTGACACAATCGTTCAATCCCACTCCGTAAAAAGCATTTCCATTTAAATACAGCCCCGGGGTTGTGGTCAGTGCGTCATCCAGCGCCTGCAATCTGGCACCGTGACCACGAGTATACTGGGGAATGGCGCGGGGATGACGGAACACCCGGACAAAATCAGGCAACTCGGTGATTCCCATGATCTGGCGCAAATCGGCACTGGTACGGACAATGACCTCCTCATCACTAAGATCAATCGCTGCCGCATTGGTCGCGCCGCCCATCATCGAACGTAACAGCACCTTACCTTCAGGGGCACGATTGGGAAAAATACTCGAATCCCAGAGGGTGCCCAGGGTATGGCACCCTTCGGCGCGGGGAATCAGATAGCCAAAACCATCAAGATTGCGCGTGATCCGTTCACGCTCATAACCAAAACAGATCACGTTCATCGGGGCGTAGGGGGTTTCACGCAACAGCGTTGCTGCTTGTGGATTCAGTTGGTCGATCATCGCTGCGACAGCGTATGAAGGAGAGGCGGTAATGACCAGCTCAGCATCAAGCTGCTTACCGGAAGCCAGATGCAATAAAAATCCACCTGATTTTTTCTCGATTCGCTCCACCTGCTGACCGGTTATCAGTTCCCCCTTTAAAGAAGATGATGCGGCATCGGTCAATTCCTGAATACCTCCGACAAAAGAGGTCAACACCCCACCCGGTCCGGCAGCACTGGCGACCACCTTCCCCTCCTTGATCTCGGCGCGTTTTTGGCGTGCCATTCGCACCATCGCCTTGAGCAGACCACCATATTCCTGTTCAAGTTCATAAATGCGCGGGAAACAACTCTTCAGGCTCATAGTTTCGGGATTGCCGGCAAAAATGCCGGATACCATGGGGGAAATCAGCTTATCCAGGGCTTCCTTGCCCAACCGCCGCCGCCCGAATTCGGCAAGGGTTTCATCATCGGAGTCAGTACGTTTGGGCACCAGGATTTCACCTGCCAGACGCAATTTTCCCGGCCAGGAGATCAGCTTGGAAGATAGAAAGGAGGGGCCATTCTCGGGCAGTCGGTGGAGGGTTTTATCTGCGTAGATATAACGCTTGCGGGCGTTATCATCAGAACGCAGCAAGCGCTCCTCAATCTGCAGGTGGCGACACAAATCCAGGGTCATGGGTTTGCTGTCGAGAAAGCCGTTAGGCCCCCATTCACACAGGTACCCCTCTTCCTTGATTGACCAGATCTTGCCGCCGACCCGTTCCTGTTTTTCGATGACCAGGGTGGTCAGATCAAGCCCGGACTGGCGGGCATGATCTTCAATAGCACTCGCTGCCGCCAAACCGGAAATTCCTGCTCCTATGATTGCGATTCGTGTCATAATGATCCCTGCAAAAATTTGAATTAATGAAAGTTTTCCATATCCTAGCGGTTCACCACAGACAGGTCAAGCAAGCGCAACATCAGCAAGCAAGGTGCTTGACCTGCTTAAGAAGTGATCCTACTATGGTTTTGGCTATCAACTTGCGACAATCAGGAGCGATAAATACTATGGCTAAAGATTATTACTCGGTACTTGGCGTCGAACGTAATGCCGATGCCGCTACGATAAAAAAAGCTTATCGCAAACTGGCACAGAAATATCACCCTGACCGGAACCCCGGTGACAAACATGCTGAAGATCAATTCAAACAACTGACAGAAGCTTACGCCGTGCTCTCTGACCCGGAGAAAAGGCGTCAGTATGACCAGTTTGGTGATGCAGGCTTTCACCAGCGCTTTTCCCAGGAAGACATCTTCCGCAATGTCAACATGGGGGATATTTTCGGCAGCTTCGGTGGGGAAGACCTGTTCAGCCAGCTCTTTGGTGGCCGTCCGCACAGTCGCCGGGCACCACAACGGGGTCAGGACTATTCGATGCAGATCAGTATCCCTTTTCGGCTTGCGGTTCAGGGTGGTGAGCGTCGCATCGATTATCGCAGCGACGGCAAGGTCGAGCAGATCAAGGTCAAGATTCCCCCGGGGATTGAACAAGGAGCAAAACTTCGCGTTGCCGGCAAGGGAGGCGTCAATCCGGCCGGTGGACCGGCGGGGCATCTGTATTTGCAAATCGACATTGAACCCGATCCGGTGTTCAGCCGCGAGGGCAACGATCTGCTGGTCAGGGCGGAAATTCCTTTCAGTGGCATCTGCCTCGGCACGACCATTGAGGTGCCCACCCTCGAAACCCCGAAGCGAGTCAAGGTACCAGCCGGCATGCAGCCAGGTCAAAAAATCCGCCTGCGTGGTTTCGGCGTTGCGGCCTCGGGCAGACAGGAAGCAGGTGATCTTTTCGCCATTATCGAGGTGGCTGTCCCCAAAAGCCTTACCAATGAGCAAAAAGAGCTGTTAAAAAAATTGAAGGATGTCGGTTTATAACCCTGATCTGCGACGATGAGGCTGGTCGGTTCGTCAGGGCAAGTGATGCTGAACACTGGATTCAGGGCTAATTTTCTTGCCTTGCAGCCACAGCACAAGCTATAGTATTGCGCCCAGAAAGAAATTTGCAGAAGTGCTGGAGAGGTTCCGGCACGCTGGACATAAAGCTGTGAAGCTTGGCAAACAACCTCAAGGTGGCCTGCTTACCTCATGAAAAGAACCCTGCACTCCCTGCCCCCAACCCTGCTTTTATTGTTACTGATTGGTCTGCAATCAGTACTTGGGTGTCCCTCTGCACCCGCCACAGAACACTCCACCGTCAGTATCCAGGTCAACGTCTGTCACTTCTTTATCGACACCGACACCCCAGGTCCCTGCTGCGACAGCGCGGCCTGCCATCGTGCTCATTCGCCGTTGCAAAATTTCGGCAATCCTGAATATGCCAATCAGGTCAAGGATCTGCTCCCACTGATTCTTGAATCACGCCAGCAACTACCGCAGTCAAAAGCAGTCAAAGCCTTTGTGCCTCCAACTATCTGCTGCCAGAACACACGGCAACTGACTGCCACCTCGATTGCGCCGCGCCACGCCTTGGCATTTTTACGCACAACCATTCTGCTCCATTGAGATCCTCCCCCTACGCGCCCCGATAAGCGACGGTCCCCGTCGACTATTATGACTTATTTTGTCTGATTTATCAGGCATTCCGCAACGGGAGATATTTACCTTGACTGAAACAGAAAAAAAACAAGACTTTACTGATCGCATATGGGACTTTTTCTGTTCCCTGAAGCTGACCATCATTCTGCTGTTATTACTGGCGGTCACCTCCATTATCGGCACAGTTATCCCGCAGAACTCCTCAGCAGCAGAGTACATCCGCCTTTATGGTCAGTCCAACTACGAACTTTTCACCAAACTCCAGTTCACCGAGATGTACGGCTCCACCTGGTTTATTGGCCTGTTGGCACTGTTCTGCGTTAACCTGATCTGCTGCTCCATCAAACATTTCCCCCGCACCTGGAAGTTTTTTAAAGAACCTGCTCACGTTGCCAGCCCGGGCCTGTTAAAAAACTCCAGCAACAAGCTGGATTTAAGCATTAAAGCGTCACCGGAAATCGTCCTTGAGAAAATCAAGGGGACGCTAGATAAAAACTTCGCCAAAACGGTGCGCACCGACGCCGACGGAAAAATTTACCTGTTTGCCCAAAAAGGAATCTTTTCCCGGCTGGGCGCCTATATGACCCACATTTCCATTATTGTCGTGCTGGTTGGTGCTATTATCGGCAATGTTTTTGGTTTTAAAGCCTACGTCAATATCCCGGAAGGGGGCTCGGTTTCACACGTGATGACACGGGATGGCAGCCAGCGTATCGATCTGGGCTTTGAGGTACGCTGCGACAATTTTGACGTCAAGTTCTATCCCAACACCTCACGACCAATGGAGTATGCCAGCGATCTGGTGATTCTTAAGGATGGTGTTGAGGTCTACGAAAAGAGAATTGTCGTTAATGATCCGTTGTTTTTTGACGGCATCATCTTCTACCAGTCAAGCTATGGTCCGGCCGGCGATCCTACTATCAGCTTTAGAGTCACCGACAGCCAGAGTGGTGAAACCCAGGAATTTAGCACCCCCTTACGCAGTCGGGTGCAGCTGGCCGACGGTTACAGCGTCATTGTTACTGATTTTACCGACAATGACCGCAGCTTTGGTCCGGCTATGCGTATGAACATGATCAGCCCCGACGGTGCGCGGGGCAATCCGGTTGTCATCTGGCAGAATTTTCCAGAATTCGACGAACGCCGGGGTGATCGCTTCAGCTTTGCCATGCTCGGCTTCAGTCAAACCTACTTCACCGGCCTGCAGGTCGCCAAAGATCCAGGGGTGAATATTGTCTGGGCCGGCTGTATCATGATGATCATTGGCCCCTTCGTTGCCTTCTTCATGTCCCACAAACGGGTCTGGGCCTGTATAGAACCGGATGGCAAAACCACTAAAATCCAGCTTGCCGGCAATGCCCACCGTAACCAACCCGGCTTTGCCCTGGCTTTTGATGATCTGATGCAAAAAGTGGAAAATTCCGTTAAAAATGATTCCCCGACAAAGGAGGGATAACCCATGGATAGTGGACAACTCTTTAATTTTACCACCATCGCTTATTTTGCTTCGATGGTTCTGTACATCGCCTACATTGCAACCAAAAACGCCAAGGTCGCCACTGCGGCCACCATGGCAGCCCTGGCCGGATTCATTATCCAGACCGGAGCCCTGGGGATGCGCTGGTATGAATCCTACGCCATCCTCGGCAGTGAACATGGCCGGGCGCCCTTGACCAACCTCTATGAATCGGTCGTCTTTTTCGCCTGGTCGATTGTCGGTGTCTATCTGTTCATGGAGTTGAAATATTTCAAAAACCATCGCGCCGTCGGTGCCTTTGTTCTCCCCATTGCTTTGTTCGCCATGCTCTGGGGACAAATGAGCCTGAACAAATCGATCGACCCGCTGGTTCCAGCGTTGCAGAGCAATTGGCTGACCTATCATGTTATCACCTGCTTTATCGGTTACGCCGGATTTGCCATCGCTTTTGGGGTCTCCATCATGTACCTGCTGAAGATCGGCAAGGAAGAAAAGCACCAGGGCCCGGAACCCATGGGAGGCATTCTCGGGATGTTCCCGCCCACCAAGGTGCTGGACGACCTCAACTACAAAGCCATTATGATCGGCTTTCCCATGCTGACCCTGGGTATCATCACCGGTGCCGCCTGGGCCTACTACGCCTGGGGAACATACTGGAGCTGGGATCCGAAGGAAACCTGGAGTCTGATCGTCTGGTTTATCTATGCAGCCTTTCTCCACGCTCGTTTTACCCGCGGCTGGGCCGGACGTAAAGCGGCCTGGCTGTCAATGATCGGCTTTGGCGCCACCCTGTTCTGCTATCTGGGGGTCAACCTGGTACTGTCCGGGCTGCATTCCTACGGCGGCGCCTGATCACTTCAGGCAGCAGGCACACAATAACAAAGGGCGCCTCATCATGAGGCGCCCTTTGTTATTTATTACTACCTAAGACTTCCTTCAACGGTCAGGGTCGACGACACACCATCAGGAAAACCGGATAACATCTTGGTACCTCTACTGTCCCACGCTCCACCTCAAATACTGTGGTAAACTCAACCTGGTCGAAGCCAAGGTTCATCAGGAGATGCTTCAGCTCCTGACGATCAAACCCCCGGTGTCCGGTAAAATCAACACCATGGAAACTGCCATCTTCTGCATCCAGATCAGCAATACACAGGTGTCCAGCGGGGTTGAGCAGTTGATAAAAGCTGCTTAACAAGCCTTGATAGTCCCGCACATGATGCAAGGTCATCAGGGAGCAGATCAGATCGAAGTATTCGTTCGGTACGGGATCGGCACATAAATCCAGGTGCAGCGTACGTACCTGATCAAAACCCCCGCCAGCTATCTTTTGTTCCACCACCTGGAGCATCCCTTCGGAACTGTCTGCCAGCACCAGCTCGCCAACTGCTGAGCGCAGGGAAAAACCGAGCAGCCCGGTTCCGCAACCGTATTCCAGGACCCGCGTTGCAGGTGTCAATAACACCTGCTCGCGAATAGCGGCAGCAACCCCCTCTGCCCGTTCTATCTTTTTCGGATCGGTGTCCCAACACGTGGCTTTTTCATCAAAATTCATCTGCAGCAACCCTCCTGCCCATCACTATGCGTAAATATATTAGCACAGTTGCCGGTAACATACTCGACAGCCGCCCCTGACATCAATATAATGACAACTTTATTGAATGAACATGTGTAATCACTTTGTTATCAGGAGGCCATCATGAACAGCCAAATTGCCGCAGCAATCAACCTGCCCCACCAACCTGTTGCTATCCTCTGGAGCGATGAAATACCGGAAGGAGCGCAGATGTTCAAAGACAAATCATGGGCCTGCTCCCTCTGGCTGACCGCGGCAGCCGCCAAGGGAAAGGTTGCCGCCTGCAGTCGCGATGCCTTTGGCTGTTTCGGCGGAGGTACCGGCCTGGGCTTCGGTGATCAGTATCGCAACTTCCCTGGCGGGACCGAGGGGTTCTGCCGTTTTCTCTCATCCGGCAACGCCGGGCACCCTGAAGGGGAAGCCGTTGCCAAGGCATTGAAGGCCTTTGCTGATGAGCATTTTATTGAGGAATATCTGCAGGGAGAGCGTTACCTGAAAAACCCGGAAGCGGTGCGTGATTTTATCGATGATCTGCCGATGCGTGATATCCCCACCCGCTACGTTTTATTCAAACCCTTAAGCGAGGTTGATTCTCAGCAGGATGATCCGATTGTCGTAGTTTTTTTCTGCAGCCCTGACCAGTTTTCCGCCCTTGGCGTATTAGCCAACTACAGTTTCGACGGTAACGATAATGTCATCTTCCCCTTTGCGGCCGGCTGTCAGTCGGTCGGACTCTATGCTTACGATGAAGAGGAAAAAGATCGTCCCAAAGCGGTGGCCGGTCTGATGGATCTGACAGCACGCCTTTATCTACGCAATCACTTTGGCGACAATGTCATGAGCATGTCCCTCCCCTGGTCCATGTTTCAAACCATGGAGGAGAATGTCGCCGGGTCGTTCCTTGAACGCAACACCTGGAACAAGTTGATGCAGAGCAGAACGGCCTGATCACTCTGCCTGCCCTTATTCGACCGGTTTGTACCAGACGTTCATGCTCTCAAGGCCGCCGGAAATCTGGGTGTTCTGCACCAGGGTGCCGCCATACTGATAGCCACTCTTGGCAAAGGTGATATTCATACCAAAAGAGGTGGCGCGAGCAATGGTATAGCAAGTCTGAATCTTTTCCCGTGCCATCAATGTTTCCAGTTCGGCCAACAGCAGATGCGCCAGCCCTTTGCCGCGACAGGCAGGATCGGTGGCAAAGTCGGTCATTTCAGCATGGGAACCAGCCCTGTCAACCTCGGCAGATGCCAGGGCCATCAGCTCATCTTCCTGCCAGATACCGGCATAAATCACATTATCTGTCATCGTCTCGGCCAGATAGTCCGGGTTATGGATGGGAAAAGGGTAACTGGAAAAAACCCGCTGGTAAAGATCAGCCATCGCCGAACAATCATCCGTCTGCGCCAGGCGGCACTGATGGTTCCCGTCATCCTGCAGGCCGACAGGAACCGCAGAACCCGTTTTCGCCCGGGCAGCATCCAGCACCTTTGCTACAACCGCTGCATCAGGGTCATTTTGACGCTCTGGCTGAGGATAATTCGCCAGGAACAGACCATCAACTTCACCCTGATAAAACCCGGGAACCTGAGCCTCGACGCTGTAACCGGCTTGAAGGAAGGGAGCTTTGCTGGTCTCAGGAATTTTGGCGAACACTTTCGAGTAGTCGTGCTGATCAACCAGTTCATCGATATACTCAAGCACTCCAGGCACATCATCCTGCTGCAGCTTCATCAGATATACCCGATCATTTTCCGGGCCATGCTGCAATACCGAAGATCCAAAGGTTTCAATCCGATCAACTGACATCACGTCTCTCCATCCGCTGATTGCCGGCAGGAGTTAAGCTGATGGTTTCATCATAATCACACAGCAAACGCTCAATGCCGGTGGCATTGTTGTTATCATCAGCGCCTTCCAGCTTCAGTTGCAGGTCACAGGTTGCACATTCACGATTACAGAATTTGGCCTTGTAGCTCTCAGGCTCAGCGTAGGTAGTAATCACCCCCTCATAGTTGCGTAAGACGACCTTGTTGGTCGACAAGGAGATCAGATAATTAGGGGTGAGGGGAATTTTACCACCTCCACCTGGTGCATCAACCACATAGGTCGGCACGGAAAATCCACTGGTGTGACCAATCAATCCTTCCATAATCTCAATCCCCTTACCCACCGGTGTACGGAAATGGGACAAGCCTTCAGACAGATCACACTGATAGAGGTAATAGGGACGCACCCGATTTTCCACTAATTTATGCACCAGTGACTTGACGATCCGCACACAGTCATTCACTCCCGCAAGCAGGACCGTCTGGTTCCCCAGTGGGATACCGGCATCAGCCAACTTTCTTATCGCCTGCTTGGAGGAACTGGTTATCTCCCGTGGGTGATTGAAGTGGGTATTAAGCCACACCGGATGGTGTTTTTTTAGCATCTCAACCAGATCGTCAGTAATGCGATAAGGTAACACCACCGGCATGCGTGAACCGATACGGATCACCTGAACATGCTCAATCTGGCGCAATTCGGTTAAGACCCAGTCAAGGTACTGATCAGAGAGCATCAGCGGATCACCGCCGGAGAGCAGCACATCACGAACCTCGGTAGCAGCACGAATATAATCAAGACCGGCGCGAATCTGATCGCGGTCCGGAATGGAATCGGTATCGCCAACCTTGCGTTTTCGCGTGCAGTGGCGGCAATACATGGAACATACATTGCTGATGTGGAACAGCACCCGATCGGGATATCGATGGGTGATGCCCGGTGCCGGACTGTCACGATCTTCCGCCAGCGGATCACTCATGTCGCACTTGTCAATTTCAAGTTCTTTAGGGTCCGGAAACGCCTGGCGAAAAATCGGGTCGTTGCGAAAGTCATCAGTATCAATCAAGGACAGGTAGTAAGGGGTGATCGACAGGGGAAACTTTCGCACGGTCAATTCAATTTTGCGCCGCTCTACATCGTTAAGCTTGATCCCGAGCAGCTTTTCAAAAGTGTCAACACGATTAATCGAATTACGTAACTGCCAGTGCCAGTCGGTCCAGTTGGACTGATGAACCTGGTTTTCACTCAAATCTGCGGCAATTTTTTGTTGATTGCTGGAATAAATACTCATGATAAAAGCCTTTTTGCTCCTTTTCTAAGGATTTCGTGTCGATATCCGGTTGATGGACAAAAAAATGCGGTCAAACCAAAAAGACAGTTCAAACCAAAAAAGACAGAGTTTTTTGTCGAAGAGCAGTCAACGCCCGGTAAGTAACGCCGTCACACTGCTATGGTGATTGACACGATAGGTAAGTTCGAAGAGATGACAACAGAGCATAAACATCTTTAAAATAAAAACTTTCTCGCACGAAGATTTGTGAACAATTTATTTTTTAAATAAACTATCCGGAAGGTTAACAAATATGATCTTTCTTTTCAAGTGCTGATCCAGAATTAACCCGTTGACTAGAGCATAGGCCGCAAACTCAGCACTGATCCAAACCATGACCTGTTTCCAGAGCGTCTAAGATCGGACAATCACTGGTAGGTCCTTGACCGTTGCAGCAGGCGTCCAAGGATTCGAGCACTTCCTTCATACGGGTCAAATCCAGAATCCTGCGTTCGATATCAGCAATCTTTGCTTCCATCTGCTGCTTAACTTCCGCTTTGGTTGCCTGGGGATCAAGCTGAAGAGAGAGCAACTCCTTGATTTCCTTTAAGGTGAAACCAAGTTTTTTCGCCCTTTTGATAAAGCGCAGGCGCAGCATGTCGCTTTGTGGGTAGATGCGGTAATTAGAATGAGTTCGGGCCGGGGGATCAATCAAACCCTCTTTTTCGTAAAATCTCACCGTCTCGATACCGATCCCCGCACCCTTGGCAATTCTGCCGATGGTCAAACCTTCCACCTTTTTCTCCTTTTTGCTTTGTCACTGTCAACATGGTTGTTTACTGAAGAATGTGTGCCACTCGAAAATATCCCGGGCGGTTGACCCTGGACACTACTACAGGGTTTATTATTAAAACATGAACCGGCAGGTAAGTACAATTTTTGCGCCTGTCGTTCAGAGTTCATTGGTGGCTTGCGGGTGTTTTGTGATCGCTGCCTGACGGGTTATGACAGGAAAATAAACTGCTCAGAAACCGTTGGACGAGGAGAAGGCATATGAAAAGACGGGATTTTTTGAAAAATAGCTTCACTGCTCTGGCATTGGCCGGGGCAGGAGCCGCCGGGTTTTCCCTCATAAGAAACAACAACGTCATTGGACCAGCGTTCGCTGCAACGCCGGCGATATCTTTACCGATTCCACCGCTGCTTGAAAATCTTGACCAGACCGGTCGTGCGGCAGATTTCCATCTGCGGGTCCAGCGGGGAACCAGGAGCTTTTTCCCGGGGCTTGATACCTCGACTTACGGCTATAACGGCAATTTCCTGGGACCGACCATCCGGGTCAGAAACAATCAACGATTCAAAGTACGGGTTGATAATGCTCTGGAGGAAAAAACGACACTCCATTGGCATGGGGTCCACCTGCCGGCGAAATGGGACGGTGGCCCCAGGCAGCCGATTGCTGCAGGATCTTCCTGGTTCCCGGACTTTACCATCAAGCAGGAAGCGGCAACCCTCTGGTATCATCCCCACGCCATGGACTTGACCGGAGAACAGGTTTATAAGGGGTTAGCCGGGCTGTTGATTATTGAAGACGAGGTTTCCGACCAACTGGATCTGCCCCGAACCTATGGTGTTGATGACATCCCGATCATTCTTCAAGATCGGCGCTTTTATCGCGATGGCGAATTCGCCTATGTGCGCAATATGCATGATGTTGTCAATGGTGTAATCGGCTCTCATTTGCTGGTCAACGGGGTGATTTCCCCCACCCTGAAAGCGACATCAAAGCTGTTGCGTTTGCGTCTTTTAAATGGGTCCAACTCGTCGATCTATACCATGTCTTTTTCCGATCTACCGCAATTTCATGTGGTTGCCTCTGATGGTGGTTTTCTGGAGCGACCGGTACCAATGACGTCCATCGTCCTGTCGGCGGGTGAACGCGCAGAGGTTATCCTTGATCTTTCCACCTTGAAAGCCCCTGAATCGACCCTGGTGGTGGATCAGTGGGGAGGCAATCAGTTTGCCGCCATGACCATTCAAAAAGCGCTGACATTGAATAGCAACGCCAGCTTGCCGGACCGGATCAAGCAGGTTGAACGGATTCCCGAGAGCGAAGCCACCAGAACCAGAACATTTGTTATGGAAACCATGGGGATGGGTATGATGATGGGGGGCCGCCTGACGATCAACGGGAAAAAGATGGACATGAATCGCATCGATGCCAGGGTGGAGCTTGGATCGACAGAAATCTGGGAGATCGAAAATCGTTCGGCCATGATGATGAACATGCCCCATTCAATGCACCTTCACGACGTGCAGTTCCAGATCCTGGATCGTAACGGAAGACCTCCGGCTGCGCATGAACTGGGCCGCAAGGATACGGTACTGATTCCTCCTGGAGAGAGGGCGCGCATTATCATGAGATTTCATGATTATAAAGGGATTTATATGTATCACTGCCATCTACTGGAACATGAAGATGACGGAATGATGGGCCAATTTGAAGTTGTCTGATTGAACAGCAACTAAAGAAACGAAAACAGTAGAATGAAAGGTAGGTATAACCATGATGAGTTGGTTTGGAAATGGTGGATACGGTATGGGGCATGGTTTTGGCGGATTTGTTATGATGATGTTTTGGGTAGTTATTATTGTCGTTGGAATCTGGGCGGTAAAGAGCATGTCCTCCAGTAAATCTGAAAATAATTCACCGGAGGATATTTTGAAAAAACGCTATGCAAAAGGAGAAATTACCAAGGACGAATACGATCGGATGAAGCGGGACCTGCGAGAATAAATTGAGAGGCGCCCGAACATCTTCCAGGCTAGACAATGCCGCAGCTTCAAAAAGGAGAAAGAAATATGCAAACAAAAAACAGGATGTGGCTCTTGATCATTGCCTCGATTTTTTTAACCACCGCGTGTTCGCAAAATGAAGTGACAGCCGAGTCGCTTGTGGGAACGCAAGCGCCCACTTTTCAACTGGATGATGCCCACGGCGGGCAGGTTTCGTTAAGCGACTACATTCAACAGCAAACGCCGGTCTTGCTCTTTTTCCACATGGCGGTTGGCTGACCGCCCTGCATGAAGCAAATCGTGGATTTGCAAAACAGCTCTGAATTCCAGGCCCTGAACGTGCAGGTTATCAGTATTGCCCGCGACTCCGTCGCAGAAATGGCACCAGAAGTCGACCGTTTGGGCATCACTTCAGTCCCGGTTCTCTCTGATCCTGACCTGAGTGTGTCAGCACAATATGATGTACTGAAATGGGCCATCGGCAATGGCGAGCCCAGTCATACTTTTGTTTTGGTCGATGGCAACGGAAAAATTGTCTGGATCAAAGACTATGGTGCGCCTGACAACACGGACCGCACCATGTATGTCGAAGTCCCGGAGCTAGTGAGCTATGTCCGTCAACATATAAATTGACTGGCGTTAAACCCCAGGAGGCTTTACCCAGCCCTAAGGAGAGCCCGATATGAAAAAAGAGAATATCCCGATGATTTTTCTCACGGCTTTTATAGTGACAGGGTTTTTGGTGGTAGCGCAAACACTTTGGGCCCATGGCGACGAGAAACATCCTGATAACAACCAGCAAGCATCCCATATGCAGGTCATGTATGCCTTGAAAGATAATATTCCTCAAGAGTACCGCATCATGGAACGGACACCGATAGTTCCCGACCAGGAGTCACTTACTTCAGGGAAGGCTCTCTACCAGCAGCAGTGTGCGCTGTGCCATGGTGACGATGGTCGTGGCAATGGGCCCGCTGCGAACGGTTTGGAAACGCCCCCCGCAAACTTTCTTGACCTTGAGCACAGTTCAATCTACGACCCGGGAGAAAAATACTGGATTATTGGTAACGGCAGCGGTGAAACCGGTATGCCTGCATTTGAAGAGATTGAACTGATCGATCGTTGGCATCTGGTGAATTACATTTACGATCTTCAGGCTTCCGCAGATAAAAAGGATGGAGATAAACATCATCATTAAACTTGGTTAGGTTAATCCCCGAATATTTTCTAACAGGGTCAGATCTTATTTTTCACGAGCACAGGAGCACGAGACGCCCACGGACATCAAATCCTGGGCGTCTCTTATAATGCATGGTTTGTAGGAATCATTTGTTTCTGCCAAGCTCGCATCCTCTCTACAATGCTAAAGAACAAAGAAAACTCACCAAACAGTCAAAGGTTGTTTTTTATAAGACGAACTCATAACCTCAGGAGAAGTATTGATCGAACTCAGGAAAACCTGCATGAACCAAGTAAATATCCCCCGGCAAAGCCGGGGGCTTTATTTGTGAACCGCTCAAAGCGGTGGGTTTAAACCTTGGGCCGCCTGAAGGCGGCTAGCTGAGCAGTTTCAATTGGTCGACTCTGCTATCTTCACGCTCTTGATTCCGGATGTAATTGCGGATCACTTCTTCGTCTCGGCCTACGGTCGAGGCAAAATAACCTCTGGCCCAAAAGTGCTCCCCGGTAAAGTTCCGGGTCCGACCTCCAAATGTCCGAGCGATATATATCGCACTCTTCCCTTTGATGTAACCGACGACCTGAGCTACCGCAAACTTGGGCGGGATCGCGACATACACATGAACATGGTCAGCACACAAATGGCCTTCCAACACCAGACTCTCACGTTGCCGAGCCAGTTCTCGTATCACTTCCCCGAGATTCTGCCGGATTCGGCCATAAAGAACTTTCCGACGGCACTTCGGTATCCAAACAATGTGATACTTGCAGTCCCATACTGAATGACTTAAGCTTTGTATGTTGTTCATCGAAAGCCTCCTTTTCTGTAAACTTTGAGCGGTTCACAGAGGGGAGGCTTTCAAATTACTCCCGGAACTGTCAAACTTTTAGGGTCCCCCGGCAAAGCCGGGGGGTTTCCTTTTGTACTAAATCAAAACAACAACGAATACCATGGCTTTGAGCTTGGTCCCATTCGGCCACCTAGTGAGGCAGGCAGCTTGCTTCTTCGGGTGACGCGCAATTGTCCCTGGAACAAATGCACCTTTTGTGGTCTTTACAAAGGTCAAAATTTCAGCATTCGCCCAGTAGATCATGTCTGCAAGGATATTGATCGGGTGCGCTATTTCGTTGATGAAATCGATCAGGTCATCAACGAGCCTGCAAAATTCAAAAACAACATAACGGCCCTTCAGGTCGGACTTTCGGGTGAGGATCACATGGCATTTCATTCGGCCTTGACCTGGAAGCACCATGGGATGAAATCCGTCTTCCTGCAGGACGCTAATACCCTGATCATCAAGCCTGATGACCTGGTCGCTATCCTGAAACATCTTCGTCAAACATTTCCGCAGGTTGAGAGAGTGACATCTTATGCTCGCTCCCACTCGATCGCTCGCATCAGTGACGGGGATATGGCTCGACTTGCCGCCGTCGGACTTAACCGGATTCATGTTGGCATGGAGTCGGCGTGTAATGAAGTGCTCGATATCATCAAGAAGGGTGTCGACAAGCAAACCCACATTCTCGCCGGGCAGAAGGTGAAGAAAGCCGGCATTGAACTTTCTGAATACTTCATGCCCGGCTTGGGAGGTGAAAAACTCTCACGTGAGAACGCTCTCGAATCTGCCGAAGCATTGAACCAGATTGATCCGGATTTCATTCGCATACGTACGCTGGCGGTCCCAGAGATGGTTGAACTCCACAATGAAGTTAAGGCCGGGCGCTTCAAACCGCTGGGGGACAAGAAAAAGGCGGAGGAATTGCTGTTGTTTTTAGATAACCTTCAGGGTATTAACAGCACCATCAAGAGTGACCATATCCTCAACCTGTTTCAGGAGGTGGAGGGTCAATTACCCCTAGATCACATGAAGATTACTGCTCCGATCAGGGCTTTTCTGAATATGCAGCCCCGAGAACAGATGCTCTACATGGTGGGCCGTCGAACCGGCATCTTCTCTTCCCTTACAGATCTCGATGACAGGGTGTTGTGCGGGCACGCCGAAAAGTCTTTGGTTGCTCACCAGGTAACCTTGGAAAATGTCGAAACCTGGTCCGCTGAAATGATGCATCGTTTCATCTAGAAAGGCAATGGACTCAGGTAACCCGAACCCTCTTTGATTGTGCCCATGCTGGATTTTTCTATATGTCAGGGTTTACAGAAACTAGGCAGTTGGATGAAAGTTATCCCACCTGATAATGCAGGAAGACATATAATATGCGACTGCTCTGTATTACCTGGTTAACCAAGGAACTGCTGTCTTTTGGGGCGCGATTGGCCACTTTTGCGGTTGCTTGATGTCAAGCTGTTAAAGCAATCAGTTCCACAACTCACGACTTCTTGAACACGAACACCCCGCCCGGCGATCCAGGCAGGGTCTTCCTACATTAGGTGATTTATAGGACAAACAATCGACAAACAATTGACAAACAATCGCAACGACAGGGAATTTGCTAGATAGGACCCGTTTGTTTGGTGAAAACTTTAGTTAAGAAATACCATGCCGACCATCATCGCAAGGCCGACGACGAGCCAGGGCGGTGTTTTCCAAAACTGCAGCAGACCGAAAGCACCCAGGGCAATGATAAAATGATGCGGCCCGTGGATACCGTTGATCCACACCGGATTATAAAGGGCGGCCAGCAAAATACCGACGACTGCAGCGTTGGTGCCGCGCAAAGCGGCCTGAGCCGCAGGTTCCCTGCGCAGGATATTCCAGAACGGAAGCGCTCCCTGCACTAGCAGCAGGGATGGTATAAAGATAGCAACCAGGGCCAACAGCCCGCCCATCCACCCACCGGGACCAACCGTCATAGCCGCACCGAGATAGGCAGCGAAGGCAAAGAGTGGACCCGGCACGGCCTGCGCTGCCCCGTAGCCAGCGAGGAAATTATCGTCCGTGATCCAGTTAGAAGGAATAACCTCGGTCTGAAGCAGGGGAAGTACAACGTGCCCGCCACCAAACACTAGGGAGCCCGAGCGATAAAAACTCTCAACAATCTGCAGGTTGGTGGCGGAATACTTTGCGGCCAGCAGGGGCAGTCCGACCAGCAGGATAAAAAAGGCGGCCAGAAAAATTACCCCGCGACAGCGGGAGAAAATTTGCGTATCACTATCTTCTCTTGCAGGATCAACCTCATGACGATACAGCAACCATCCCAGTATCCCACCAGTAACGATGATAAGAACCTGGGTGAGTGCAGTCATCCAAGCCAGAGCAGCCATTGCCGCCAATAGTGCCATCGTTGTACGTTGGCCATCCGGGCAGAGTTGGGTAGCCATTCCCCATACCGCCTTGGCCACCACCGCCACCGCCGCGATCTTCAAACCATGCAGCAGTCCGCCGGACTGCTGCATGTCCCCAAGGGTGGTAACGCCGTAAGCAAAGGCGATCAGCATGATTGCGGAGGGAAGAGTGAAACCGATCCAGGCGGCGATTCCCCCTGCTGTTCCACCGCGCATCAAGCCGATAGCATATCCCACCTGGCTACTGGCCGGTCCGGGCAGAAACTGGCACAGAGCCACCAGGTCGGCATAGCTTGATTCTGTCAACCAGCGTCGGCGCCTGACGAATTCTTCACGAAAAAAACCCAAATGTGCTACCGGCCCCCCGAATGAGGTCAATCCCAGTTTCAGAAAAACCAGGAAGATCTGCGTGACGGAAGGCTTTTTTTTAGCATGAATCATTTTTCCGATGGTAATCCTTGGAATCGTACAAGTGCGCTTTTATGATAAGTGAGCAGCTGAACCGCCCCGGTTTTTCCTGAAACAGTTTTTGTTCGAGTCAAGCCGCCTTGGCTGACTCCTCTAGCCGATAATATTCCATTTCTTTTTCCATTGGCGGAATATTTCCTATTAGCTCCAGCAGCCAACGATGCAGCTTCACGTGCTTTGTAGTGATAATAAGTCGTTGGGGCGATCGGCAACAGCTCACAGATCGGCTCGACCCAATAACGGGCACGATGCTCATCAATAAACGACACCATTATTTAACAGAGCCTTCTTATTTTGTTTGTATCCTAATCCCGACAAATCAAGGAGAGGACATAAATAAATATTTATTGGACTCGATAACACTTACAATATAATCGATTGTGGTCCTAACCCTGGCAAGTTGTCGTGAATCAGGGTTCACTTGGAGCCAAAACCATCGTTCTGCAAACAAGTCAGGCAGGATCGGCACGAGGTTTGGTTCGGTATGTGCCATAAAATAGGGAACTACACCAATACCGGCTCCGGCAACAATGGCATTCATTTGACCTACTACTGTCGAACTACGCAAGCGGGCTTTTTGCCCAGGAGCAAATTCATTGAGAAACCTCAGATTCTCGTCGTAGAGAAGATCCTCAATATAATCGACCAGATCGTGACCGGACAAATCGTCTTTTTTTAAAATTTTACCGTGATTTTTCAGATAACTTTCTGCGGCGAACAGTCCAAGTCGATAATCCGTTATCTTCCGGGCAATAATATGGCCGGTCGTTGGCTTGGTGATTGTAATCAGGATATCAATCTCCCGCTTGCTAAGGCTGTAATACATCGGTACCGCAATGAGCTCAACTTCGAGATGAGGGTGTTGTTTGTTAAGCTCACCGAGATGCTTCGCCAGAAAACAATTTCCCAAACCGTCCGGTGCGCCTAGCCGAATTGTTCCTGATAACTGGCTGTTTTTTCCGTAGACCCTCTCATCCAACGTCATGACAGTTGTTTCCAACTGTTCGGCATAAGGCAGCAATGCTTCACCGCTAGGGGTGAGCCGGCAACCTTTTTCGGTGCGCTGAAAAAGCCTGGTATCGAGAGAAGCTTCAAGTGCCGTTATCCGCCGCGAAACAGTGCTATGGGTTAGCTGGAGCCGTGCTGCAGCAGCCACAAAGGAACCGGTTCGGCATACAGCCAGAAAAAATCGTAGATCATCCCAGTTTCGGTTCATTTTTCACTTCTCAATGTCAATCCTGGATAAATAAAGAAACAATCCTTCCAACTACCTGCTGTGCAAAATTGCACAGCGTATGAGAGTAATTGATTATTTACTGATGATTATCATACAGCATAAACTGATCATGCAAATATAAAAAACTTTATCTAACTGGAGCGCAAGCCTGGAGGTGACACATGAAAGGTTACGATTATGACCAGTCACAAGATACTTTAGCCACTCAAGACCTGGACCAACTTCTTCGTCAATGCAGGAGGTTGCACGATCAGGCTGTGTTTGATTTTTTTAAAAGATTGATAGTCCGGGGGCAACAGTTTTTCAAGCGATGTGTTACTTTCTCTTCTCACGAAGAAAAAGTAAAAAGGTCGAAACCTTCCTGGGCTTCCTCAAAGTAAGCGAAGTTTAAATGATGGTTTTGAGCCTTCATTTGATGGGGTCTTCATAGATAGCGCAGATTGAGATTTAGCTATCGATCATCAATACACTCGCTCCCGCCAGGCCATCCAAAACCGGCCGGTCAATCTATTGAAACAGGTAAAGCCCCAGCAAATTCAAATGGTTGCTGGGGCTTTTATTTAGTATCCGACCTGCCAGCGGTGGTGATTCAGACAGGATTTCTGGTAAAGGAGGCTTGTGGGCTCTCTGGCGAGATACCAGCCCCTGCGGGCGACGTTGAGGTTCCTATCCCACACCAAGATACCATATAACTAGACCACATGCTGCCGTTTCACCTTCATGGCACAGCCTCAATTATCTTGTCAGGGTGCGGACGCACCAGTAAGATATGTGGGCACCCATTTTTCTCCCCATCGCGGTAATTTCAAATCCATACCGGAGGTCCTTATGAACCTAAAAGGAATTTACCCTATTGTCCCGACCCCGTTTATGGATAACGGTGAGGTTGATTATGCCAGCATTGAGCGGCTCGTGGATTGTATGACCAGAAAAAAGGTTCACGGGCTGGCTATTATGGGTGCCCTCGGAGAAGGCCCCAAAATGACCGACAGCGAGCGTTGCGAGATGATTAAATTCTTTCGCAAACAGATGCCCAGCGATATGCATCTTGTTGTCGGGACCCGGGCACCGGCAACCGACCCAGCCAAGCTTCAGGCGCAAAAAGCGCGTGATCTGGGTGCGGACGCCCTGCTACTGGGGCCGCATGGAATTCAGAAAGACAAACCATTACTCGAGTACTACCAGCAGGTTTCCGCTGCTGCGCAGATACCTTGCGTCATTCATGATTATCCCGCCGTGACCGGTATCACCATGTCGGTGGAACTGATCACAAATATGTTCAATACCGCAGAGTACATTCAATATATTAAACTCGAAGACCCGCCCACTGGGATGAAAATGCAGGCACTGCAAAAAACCGTTGGTCGGCCGCTAAAAGTATTCGGTGCCCTGGGTGGCAATTACGCCCTGGAAGAGCTGCAACTGGGAGCGGTAGGGATTATGACCGGCTTTGTCTATGCGGAGTTGCTGGTGCAACTGTTTGACCACACCCAGGCCGGGGACTGGGATGCGGCCAGGCAGCTGTTTTACGATTTTCTACCCCTGACCCGCTGGGAATTTCAGCCGGCTGTCGGCATTTCGTTGCGTAAACATCTGTTGAACCGGGTGGGGATTTTCACTTCGACCAAAGTGCGTCATCCAGGAGTGGACGCAGATCCCAAGACGGTTGAGCAAATGATTCAAATCATCGACTTTTTGAACAGCAAGGGCTACCAGCTCTTGATTTGATCACTTTTTGAAAAGGCTCAGTTCGATAGGCAGGTTCACCGTCCTTACAAGCAGGTTAAAAGCAGATGGCAGAAACAAGAGCAATAAACCCGCCGAGGTCGACGCGACATGGGTGATCCACTTCTTGAAGAACTGAACGCAAAGCTGGAAACCTTTCTTGCTCTGTGGACGGATCATATGCGCGAAGCTGGCTACCTGGAGCACACCACCGCTAAACGGCAGGATTGCATCGATTCTTTTCATGGGGTGTTGCAATCGATTCAATACCTGGCTCCGCAGGCGGGAGTACCGGCATTTTCTTCGTTGCTGAAAAATTCCGATACCGCTGGCCGTTACATGATCCAGAGTGCTAGAAATCATCGCTTGCGAGGGATTACCGAGGGGATGTTTCTTGGTTGTTTCAAAACCCTGATCCATTCATTGGAGGAAATCGTTCTGGCCCTTGAGGTCGATGCCGAGAAAAAGCTGACCACCGTCTTGAAAATTCGCCGAGTCTGCGATGCTCTTGAAACCGCCTTTATCAGTGATGGAGAGCAATCCAGCACGCATGATGTGATAGAGCGGTTGCAGGATGTGAACCGGCAGTTAACCCTGCAAAAGAACCGCTATGAAAATATTTTTCGCAGTACCTCGGATCTCGTCATTCTAACCGATTTCGGGGGCTGTATCCTTGAAGTGAACCCGGAAACAGAAAAATACCTGTCCAGTGAACAGCTCCACGGAAAACCGTTCTGGGAGTTCTTGCGCTTGGATTGCCGGGACATGGCGCAGGTTCTAAGCCAATTACCGGCTGACAAGCCGCATGAAATCTCCTCCAGGGATAACCGTTATGTCTTCATTCTGCGCATCGTCCCACTCTCCCGGGTCTCTTTGGCAACCCCGGAATACATGCTCATTCTCAGTGATATCAGCCTGCTGGTTAACCATCGATTGGAACTGGAAAGACGGGTTGCCGAGCGAACCGCGGCCCTGAGCTTATCCCAGGACCTGCTACGTCAGGAGAAGGCCCAGACCGATGAAATGAACGTCACCTTACGCAATGTCATGAAAAGCATCGAATCGGACCGAAATGATCTGGAACAGAATATTTCCCTGAAAATACGTTCCAATCTGCTACCAGCCCTGGTCAAGATCCGCAAGGAACCAGCTGCCGGGGTCAGGGCGAGCTTTCTAGATCTGGTACAGGAACAGCTCATTTCCCTCACCGCTGGCTTCGATACGGAGATTGATGCGGGGATGCTCAAGCTGAGTAAAACCGAACTGCGCATCTGCGGCTTTATCCAGGCCGGCTGTTCTTCCAAGGAAATCTCGGAGGCGATGAATCTCGCTTTCGACACCATTCGGACCCATCGTAAAAATATTCGCAAAAAACTCGGTCTGCACGGCAAAGATGTCAACCTCCACGCTTTTCTAACCAATCGAACTTGTACCCTTCCTGAATAAAGACAATCGGCTTTCTGCTGCTCATGGGGTATACATAAATACCCCATAACACCCCCAGACCTCCCCTTTGCTCCCTGAAACAAAGGCGCTAGCATGCGTAGCAAAAAACTAAAAAGGGGATATCCATGCACCAGCATAAAACGACAGTCGATAAAGACCTGTCAGTTTCAACCCGGATAGGCTGCAGTCTTAGAGATTTTTTTATTGCCAGTAGCGGCACCGAAATGCAGCAAGCTTACCTGGAGCTGCGCTCGGTTTGCCCGGATCTGCCAACAGCGGAAGATGTCAATACCATTGAGTTTGCCTTCAACCGGCTGTTCGTCGGCCCCAAGGCCCCGGTCGCCCCGCCGTTTGCCTCAGTCTACCTGGAAAAAGACGAGCTGGTTATGGGCAAAACCACGTTGGATGCCCGTGACCTTTACGCTTCCCTTGGGCTGGTTTCGCCTTGGCAGGGAAACTTTCCTGACGATCACATTTCCCTCGAACTTGATGCCTGTCTGCACTTTTGTCAGCTTGATAGCGGACTCTGTGGAAATGACATAGCGCAATTGTACCAGCGCTTTCTAGAAGAACATCTGTTGCTGTGGGTACCAACCTTTGTAGCACGGATCAATTCGGCAGATGAGGTTCCTGCCACAATTCAGGCTGTAGCCGACCTGTTGCTGAACCAGCTACGCCAGGAACTAACCAGCTTAATGCAAAAAGGAGAATAACAATGCACGACGCGTGTGTGGACCTGGTCAGTCAGGCCCTGAAAAGTTCGGTCAATCGACGAAAGTTTCTGCAGATGCTGGCTTTAAGTGGAATGGCGGCTGCCGTCCCCGGAAGCTTACTCAGAGCGGCTAAGGTTGGAGCGGATGTCGGTTATGAAGAGGCTTTTGAGATTTTTCGTAATGCCTGCCCGCGAAACTGCTATGACACCTGCAGCATAAAGACCTTCGTCAAGGACGGCGTCATCAAGTATGTCGAAGGGGCTCCTGAGTCAACCTTTACTGCAGGCGGTCTTTGTGTCAAAGGCTATGCCTATCCACGTCGGGTATACAGCCCGGATCGCATCAAATATCCGATGATGCAGATTGGTCGTGGGAGCGGCAACTGGAAGAGGCTGTCCTGGGACGAAGCGATCGATCGTATTGCCCGGAAAATTATCGAGATCAACGAAAAGGATGGCAACCTGCTGGGTCTGGCTCTGGACAAGTATTCGGGCAATTTCGGTATTACCCACTATGGCGTCGAGGGCATGATGTCTTCCCTGGGATATACGACCCGCTTTGTCGGTACGCCATGCTGGCCGGCTGGAATCGATGCCCAGAATTTCGACATGGGTGATATGTGGTGTAATGATCCGGAGGATATGACAGAGAGCAAATTTATTATCATCTGGGGAGCAAATCCGGCCTGGTGTTCAATTCACAGCATGAAGTATGTCATGGAAGCCCAGCGGCGTGGGGCCAAACTGGTGGTCATCGACCCGGTCTTCACTCAAACAGCCGCCAAGGCTGACCTGTATATCCAGGTGGAAACCGCCGGCGATGGTGCCCTTGCTCTAGGGATGTCCCGTCATCTGCTGGATAAGGGGCTGGTGGATAAAGGTTTTGTTACTGAACATGCCCTGGGTTTTGAAGAGTTCAGCCACTATTTGAAGAACCATGTCACCCTGGACTGGGCTTCCAAAGAATCCGGTGTCCCTGTTTCGGTCATAAAGCAATTGGCCGAGCAGTTTGCCGCTGCCGATCCGGCGACGATCTGGATTGGCTACGGAATGCAGCGCCATACCAATGGCGGAGCAATGGTACGGGCGATCGATGCGCTGGTAGCTATGACCGGTAATATAGGCAAAGCAGGAGGTGGTGCCCGCTACGGACACCTGCAAACCTGGGGGTTTAACTACAACGCCATGATCAATGCAGCACCGGAAGGTGCAGTCGGAATGGTTGATGGTGAAGTGCTGAAAGGCGATTTTAACTTCCTCGATGCAGAGAAAGAGCAATTTTCCAATCGGCCACTTAACATGAACCAGCTCGCCCGTGAAATCCTCACGACTGCTGACCCCAAGATCCGCATGATGTGGCTTGCCTGCCGTAACCCGTTCAGCCAGGATCCGGATACTGCTCAACTGAAAAAAGCCTTCGACACGCTGGAGATGGTGGTGGTTGTTGATCAGTTTTTTAATAAGAGTGTGGAGCAGGCTGACATTGTATTACCTCATACGACCCTGTTTGAAGAGTATACAGTCAATGTGGGTTATTGGCACTATTGGTTGAGTCTGAACGAACAAGCGATAGCGCCAATGTACGAATCTAAATCGGACGTACAGATTGCAGCCTTGCTTTCCGGCCGAATGAATGAACTTAAACCCGGTTCCTGTACTTTTCCACAGGAGCTTGACACGCGAAAGTGGATGGAAAAGGAGTTTAATCAGGGGATTTATGATCTCTTTGGGATCAAGTCCTGGCAGGATTTACGTCAGGGGCCAGCTAAGGCAAAGATGGTGTCGAGTGCATCCTGGCATGACATGAAATTTAAAACTCCATCGGGAAAATACGAGTTCAAATCTGAACTTGCTGAGCAATATGGCCATAAAGCCCTACCGGAATTCAAGCCCCGCCGAGCCGGGTCAGCGCCGTTGAGACTGTTGACCCCGCACAGTAAATTCAATATCCATTCACAATTCCAGAACCTTGATGTCATGGAGGATTTCAATCCTGGTCCGCTGGTATATATTCATCCATCTGCTGCCGGGAAGCGGCAAATTAAAGATGGTGATCTTGTCCGAGTGTTCAATCAGATTGGTGAAGTCAGGGTCAAAGCGCGCTTGACCGACAATATTTCTCCTGATGTGCTGATGATGTACACAGCCTGGTTCCGTAACAGCGATTTTAACGTGCAACACCTGATTGATGATGAGTCCGCTGATATGGGGGCCTTTAAGACCGGCGCTCCAGGCATTGCAACGCACGACCAATTTGCTGACATCCAGAGAATTTAAGGAGAATGGGCATGAAAAAACAATATGGGTTTTTTGTCGATGCCGGGCGCTGCATCGGGTGCTTTAGCTGTGCCATGGCATGTAAAAATCAGCATCAGATTGAACCCGGAGTCAAATGGCGCGACGTCCATTCACTGGATGAAGCAATTTATCCTCATCGAGACAGGGCATTTTATTCGCTCTCGTGCAACCACTGTGCCCGGCCCGGATGTATCGAAGCCTGCCCGGTGGGAGCTTATAGCAAGCGCGACAAGGATGGTGTCGTTGTTCAGGACCAAGAAAAATGTATTGGCTGTAAAAATTGTATCCGTTCTTGCCCTTATGGCGGGCCGAATCATAACCCGGTGAAGAAAAAAGCTGAAAAGTGTAGTTTCTGTCACGAGCGCATTGACGCGGGTTTGCAAACTGCGTGTGTCCAGGCCTGTCCAACTCTGGCCTTACAGATGATTGAATTGTCAACTTTTGACGATAGCGATCTGGTTCAGTACCCGGCCGGGTTTCCTGTAGTCAAAAAGCTTAACCCCTCGGTTCGCTTCCGAAATCCGCAACAACCTGAAATGGTAAGGAGGAAAGTCTGATGAGTCACATGGAACTCCCCCTGGTATTCTTTACCGTCCTGGCGCAGGCTTCTATTGGCCTGGTTCTTCTTAGTATTCTGTACGGATCTGTGACAACAGAAGGGACACGCGGTCATTACCTGACGGAACCGGTTGTGGCTCTGGCACTTCTTGGCGTGGCTCTTCTGGCCTCATTCGTTCACCTTGGTCACCCCCTTGGTGCTCTGCGAACCCTGACAGCTCTGACTGAATCATGGCTTAGTCGTGAGATCCTGGTTTTTTTGATTCTCTCCGGCTTGCTGGTTGTTGCTGCCGGGCTCAGTATCCGGGACAAATTCAGCATCAAACTATGGCAGTTGACTGCCGTTGTTGGTTTGGTCGCCCTGTTAGCCCAGGGGATGGCCTATGCCCCCCCCAGCCAACCAGCGCTAGTTCCTGGCGTCGTGCTGGTACAGTTTTTAATCACCGCTCTGGCGCTTGGGTCTGCCTTTGGCGCATGGTTTGCCCCAGCCCATCGTCAATCATTGCTAACCGGAATACTCGCTACCGTACTCGTGGTTGGATTAGTCCTCAGCCTGCTGTTACCCGGCGTCTGGCTTTCAGGAGGATCAGTTAGTGAGGCGACCGGTGCCGCTTACCTGGCTTCTCCCTTATACTGGGCACGTATCGTCGTAGGATTCTTGATTCCGTTACTGGTGCTGCTCCGGTACCGCTCTATTCCCGTTTGGCTTGCCTGGTTTGTTCTGGCTGGAGAACTAGGTGGCCGGATTGTATTCTTCAGCCTGACGGCAAGCAGCGCAGCTTTTATCGGAATGCCGCTTTGAGATCAGTTTCGACTAGTGTGCCTTGGGTTTCTCTACTGGTGGCGATCCTCTTATCGATCGCCACCGCAAGCTGGTCAGAAGTTTTGACTTACCCGGTTCAACTGAAAACCAAAGAGATTTCCGGTCATGTCAGTCAGCCGCTGGTGATCAACATTGAGCCGAAAGTGAACATTCTTCCGAGCGGCTTGATGTATACTGTTGTTGCTGATGGGCTGGCCTATCCGGGCAAGGAAGCGCCGGAAATTCTGTCGGGCATTCCGGAGACAACGATTACCTGTCGGCTGCCAGGAACATACCTGATTCGAATCAAGGTCAATTTGGTGAACAAAACCTCTTGTGGCGGAGCTTCCTTCATAACTCTTCTGGAAGAAGAGGTAAAATTGATTGTCATCGCAGAGTAGGACACTTTAATTTTCTTAAAAAGGGAGGGGCAAGTTAAAGACGATCCCAGGTGGATTTCCCTGAAACCATGACCTGAAATTCGCGATCTCACTCCACAAGATGTTCAAGCTCAAGATCCAGTTTCTGCCCAGCCGTACTTACCCTTGCATAACCAGCTCTTATCCCTTTGTTCACCACCATCCCCCCTTCTTGTCACAATAGCAGCTCTTAAGGTAATTATAAGTCATTTGCTGGATATCTTAGAAAAAGGAGTTTCAAAATGGCATTCACCACGACAAATAATGAAAAGCAGCCAGCGGCTTTTGGTTCGATTGACCCCCATGTCACTATCGGTCATGTTCACCTAAAGGTTGCGTATTTGGAGCGTTCGCTAGATTTTTATTGTGGTGTGCTGGGTTTTAAGCTCACTCAGCGCTTGGGAAAGGAAGCTGCCTTTGTTGCCGCTGGCGGTTATCATCATCATTTGGGATTGAATACTTGGGAGAGTAAAGGCGGTACCTCTCCACCGCAAGGCACCACAGGGCTTTATCACGTGGCACTTCGATACCCATCGCGAGCAACACTTGCCGATGCCCTTCAGCGTCTGGACGCGGCTTATATAAAGCTGGATGGTGCCAGCGACCATGGCGTTAGCGAAGCGCTTTATCTTCGTGATCCGGATGAAAATGGCCTGGAATTATACTGGGATCGACCGCGTGAGCTTTGGCCGAAGGACGCTAAAGGCAAGCTACAGATGGTGACCCGCCCACTCGATTTGACCGAACTGAGACGCCTTGCTAGACAAGCTGCCTGCTCACCGAACAACAAGTCATTCGGTATAGAAAAAAAGGCAGATTGACCAGCCCAAAACGACAGGACTGTTTAAGATTTCACCAGTTTTGGAACACCAACACTCAGACGGAATTGCGCGAAAATTTGCAGTTTCTTAGCTCCACGATCACCCTTTACCGACCAGGACTCCTATCTGCCGCACGGAGGAATAACCATGCCGCATTCAGTACGCAATGCACTCATGTTGTTGGTAGGCATACTTAGTCTTGTTTAGCGGCCTCCTGGCCAAGTTCTTGGTTGTTGAGAGACGGCTCGGCGACATCAGCAATAGCCCGATTGTCGAGGACAATCTTGTCACCAGCGCCTATGTCGGTAGCGGCTACAAATTTTAGCTAACAAATGGGCGCTGTACAGCTTATCCTTTTCATTCCACCCACAGCGTCATGCTTTGACACCGTTTACGGCATGGAGTAGAACAAAAGATAAAACAACACTTTTTTCATTCCAAATGTGACCACGGTAAATTGGCCCAGAGCAAAAAACCTTATCGCTAAGAGCCCCCAGATAAGCTTATGAACCGAATCATTAACCACCGATTATTGCTGATTCTACCCCTGCTGGCCCTCTTGCAAGGCTGTGTTTATGGCATACTGGACCTGGCTGTGCCCAACGATGGCTACAGAGAGGTCATCACCGCCCACTATGGCGATCACCCACGCCAGCAACTTGATCTGTACCTGCCGGAACAGGAGAAAGCTGATGCACCAACCCTGGTGTTTTTTTACGGTGGAAGCTGGGCAGGAGGAAGTAAGGATAACTACCGTTTTATTGGTCAGGCTTTTGCTGATGAAGGTTACCTGGTAGCCATTCCTGATTATCGCGTCTACCCGGAACATCTGTTTCCCGACTTTATCGTCGATGGTGCCGATTCGTTGGCCTGGCTTGAACGGGAGGGTTTTGCCGAGCGTGGGATCGTGCTGATGGGACATTCCGCTGGTGCCCATATCGCCGCCATGCTGGCCTACAACCCCAGCTATCTGGCGGCCAGCGGCCTTGACCATCAACTGATCACGGCATTGATCGGTTATGCCGGTCCCTACGATAATTTTGCTCTCAGCAGCCGGAAATTAAAGCGGATCTTTGCCCCGGCTGAACCGTTAGCGGTGTCACGCCCCATTAACTTTGTCGACCAAAACAGCCCCGTCAGTCTATTGATTCATGGCCTTGGCGACAGCACCGTGGTGGTTAAACACAGCCAAAATCTGGCCAATAAATTACGTGCCCATGGGGTGCCGGCCGAAACCCGTTTCTATCAGGACAATGGCCATGTTGCGGTGGTCGCCAGTCTGGCCCTGCCGCTGCGCCACTGGACACCCGCCTTTGCCGACACGCTGGACTTCCTCGCCGAATTGTCGAGCGATCCTTCCCCCGGCAGTAGTGCGGCCACCGACCTGCCACCTCGAAACGGGATGATGTTCAAACAGCCCTAGGAGCCAAATGATGATGCAACGAAGTCCGCTGATGATCCTTATCATGATCATATTATTTTCAGGAGTACATAGCGCCATGGCAGCTGAAGAAGCCTCATACGAAGTCGTTAAAGTCGAAGATTCTTTTGAGGTTCGGGATTATGCCCCCCATATCCTCGCTGAGACTTTTGTCACGGGAGACTTTGATGAAGCTGGCAGCACCGCGTTCCGACGGCTGTTTCGTTACATCTCCGGAGAAAACCGGGCGCAAGCAAAAATTGCCATGACTGCCCCGGTTTCCCAGCAAAGCGGCGAAAAGATTGCCATGACTGCTCCGGTTGGGCAACAGAAGTCGGGTGATCAATGGGTGGTCAGCTTCATGATGCCCGCTTCATATGATATGGATACGCTACCCGTTCCTGACGACCCTCTGGTGACACTGCGTCAAGTTCCTGCCAGACGTATGGCTGCAATTCGCTACTCTGGGCTCTGGAGTGAAAAAAATTATCAGAAAAACAAGATAAAGCTGGACTCCTGGATTCAAAAAGAAGATTTATCAGTTATCGGAGAGCCCATCTGGGCACGCTATAACGCACCTTTTGTCCCCTGGTTTATGCGTCGCAACGAAATCCTTATTCCGGTCTCTCACTAATGAAGATGCAAAACTTTTCACCTTTATCAATGAATTGAAATATGGAAATAGCCTCTCTTACCACTTACCTGATCGCCATTATCCTGCTGACTATCACGCCGGGAGTCGACACCATGTTGGTCATCCGCAACACAGCCCGCGGCGGCTGGTGCGACGGCGCGGTTACCAGTCTTGGCATCTGCTCCGGCCTTTTTATCCATGCAGTAATCTCTGCAGTTGGCATCTCAATGATCATGCTACAGGCTGCCTGGGCTTTCAACGCTCTGAAACTGGCAGGAGCCTGCTACCTTATCTGGCTGGGGTTCAGTAGTTGGCGCAAGGTTCTCCGGCATGATTCATTCCAGTTTGTTAACGGTGTGCCCGTGATGGGATCTTTTCGCGTCATCCGGTCTTTGCGGGAGGGCTTTCTCTCCAACGTACTCAACCCCAAGACTGCGATTTTCTATATGGCTTTTTTGCCGCAGTTCATCAATCCGGACAGATCGCCACTCATGCAATCGCTGTTTCTTGCCGGACTGCATTTCATCATCGCCATGATCTGGCAGTGCTTGCTGGCGCTGATGGTCAAACAGCTCAAAACCTGGTTGCAGCAGCCAAGAATCAGCCAGCTATTTGATGGCGTCACTGGAACTGTGATGATCGGTCTCGGTTTGCGAGTGACCACGGAGATCTGATTATTGTCAAAATAGTCGACGGTTTTGAATTTTTAGATAATATTACCTGCGCGCGGCCTTAAGCCCGTTTAAATCTTTCACCCGCGAAACAAATCCCCCATTGACGCAATCCCTTCTGATTTATCCGAAAAAACCACCCTTACTTCCCCCTCCAGCACCTAGCCCCAGTGGGGGCTTTGGCAAAGATCGTTTTCCAGCCCGTGGAGCAGTGGGGCAATATCGGTTCCAGCACCAAACGAAAAATATTCACCACTGCTTTTGCCGAATCCCGTCGCATCACCAAAATCGGTCCGTTCACTTTGCTGAAATTTTAGCAACTTAGAGTAAGGGCTTTTTTGATTTTTTTGTTCCAGCAAAGGTCAACCATTCAAGTTTTTTTCAGATAACAGTCATACGGAAATAATCCAGGCAAAATAGTTGACAAATCCAGTCAGAGATAATAAATATGAAAGCCGTTTTCAAAACAACCACTACAAGGAGTGTACAGGTATGGCCAGATTTACAGGCCCCAAAGGGAAGATCGTACGCCGTTTTGGCGTAAATATTTATGGTAACGACAAGTATGATCGCTTGCTTCAGCGGCGTGAGGATGGACCAGGGCAGCATGGTACCAAACGGTTTAGAAAACCTTCAGACTATGCCCTGCAATTGATCGAGAAGCAGAAACTACGGCTAAGCTACGGGTTACTGGAAAAGCAGTTTCGTCAGGTGTTCCACAAGGCACAACGGATGCGGGGCGTGGCTGGCGACAACATGCTGGTACTGCTTGAGACCCGTCTTGACAGCCTGGCGTTTCGGGCCGGCTTCGGCCGTTCGCTTTCGCAGGCGCGGCAGATGGTCAACCATGGACATCTCAAGGTCAATGGACATCGGGTGGATATTCCGTCTTACCAAGTCAGGGAAGGTGACGTTGTCTCCTTGCGGGAGCGAGAAAACAGCCGGACCCTGGCCGCTCGCTACCTGGCCGAAAACCCACGCTTTTCCGGTGGGGAGTGGTTCACGCTAGACCGCGAAAGGTTGAGCGTCAAAGTGAATCGCCTGCCGCAGGCTGACGAAATTAGCAGCCCGGCCAATGAAAAACTGATCGTTGAGTACTACTCAAAGTAATTTTTTTTTACAGAAAGCAGGAACAAAACCTATGAGTGTGTGTTTTTATCTCGGGTCGATTGTTCTTGCCAACATCCTGGTACACTCCTTCGGTCTGCTCACAATCCTCGGCCTGACCTTTCCGGCTGGAGCGATCGCCATCGGCCTGACTTTTTCGGCCCGTGACTTTGTGCAGGAGCGCTATGGCAAGTTCGGCTGCTGGGGGTGGATGTTGGTCGCTTCGGGAATCACCTTTGCATTTAATCAACAACTTGCACTGGCCTCGATCAGTGCCTTCTTCATCGCCGAGTTCAGCGACTGGATTATCTACACCAGGACCAGAGGCGGGATCCAGAAGCGGCTTCTGTACAGTAACCTGGTTTCGATCCCGCTCGATTCGGTGGTGTTCGTTCTGCTCGCTTTCGGTCCGGTCTGGCCGGCAATGATTGGGCAGACGATCATCAAGATGCTCAGCAGCCTGCTGGTGCTACCGCTGTTCAAGAACGGCAGGATCCGATCTATCAATTCAGTTTTCAGCGCGGCTGATTTGCCGTGAGCTTAAATTGTCTCCGCAGGTTTTGTTTTTAAGCGGCGTGCCGCGTTGGGATCGAAACTACGACCACCTGATGAAAAGTCCAATGCACTCTGCGGTGTCTCATCAATCATGGGATTTTATGCCGGCTAAGCGGGAGCACATCCTGTAATTCTTCAAATACCGGATAATCAAAAGGCCAACCTGGCAAAATCAGGTTGGCCTTTCTCACATTTTTGTTTAAGGAGCAGTGGCGGATTTGGAAAATAATCAGCCCACCGCAAGCTGTCTTAACAGCTTTTGGAGGGCAGTATCGCACCACCGGTACTAAAGTCTATTATCGGGAAGCACGACCAACGCGGGCATTTGCTGCACCCGCCTGGGGACGATAAGACTTGCCAGCTGGGCGGGCACTACGGCGCGGGCTTTTGGCCGGCTGACGGTTTGAGGGCGCTGCCCCACCACCGCGCTGGGGACGTCGGGCCGGTGAGTCAACGGCCGAAGAAATCAGTTTTAATCCAGCCTCCTGCTCCTGCAACGGAATCCGTCGTTGCAGAAGAGTTTCAATGTCGTGCAGCTGCTTGCGCTCTTCACTGCAGACAAAGGAAATAGCATTGCCGGTGTTCCCTGCACGACCGGTGCGACCGATACGGTGGACATAATCTTCAGGAACGTTGGGCATCTCATAGTTCACGACAAAGGGCAGTTGTTCAATATCAAGGCCGCGCGCGGCAATGTCAGTAGCCACCAGCACCCGCACCCTGCCCTGTTTGAAATCAGCCAGCGCCTTGGTCCTGGCACCCTGGCTCTTGTTGCCGTGGATCGCCGTTGTCGTGATGCCATCTTTGTCCAGCTGACTGGCAAGACGGTTGGCGCCATGCTTGGTCCGGGTAAAGACCAGCACCTGCCGCCAGTTACTGCCGGAAATCAGATGGGAAAGCAACGCACGTTTGAGCCCCTTGTCAATCCGGTACATCACCTGATCGACCTGCTCGGCAGCGGTATTGCGCCGCGCCACTTCAATCATCACCGGGGCTTTCAGAAAACCGTCAGCCAGGCGCTTGATATCATTGGAAAAGGTCGCCGAAAACAGCATGTTCTGGCGATTGCGCGGCAGCAGACCGAGAATTTTACGGATATCATGAATAAAGCCCATGTCGAGCATGCGATCAGCTTCATCGAGCACCAGCATTTCAACCTGCGACAGATCGATGGTCTTCTGACCGACATGGTCAAGCAGACGTCCCGGGGTGGCCACGACAATATCAACCCCTTTACGCAATACACTGATCTGCGGGCGGATATTAACGCCACCAAAAACTGCCGTCGAGCGTAAGGGCAGATACTTTCCGTACAAGCGGAAGCTCGCCTCAACCTGGGCTGCGAGCTCGCGGGTCGGGGTCAGAATCAGGGCACGAATCGCGCCACTGTGCTGGGGCGTTTTTTCACTCAAGCGCTGCAGCATCGGCAGGGCAAATCCGGCGGTTTTACCGGTTCCGGTCTGAGCACCGGCGAGCAGATCGCCGCCTTGCAGAACCACCGGAATAGCCTTGGCCTGAATCGGTGAGGGTTGGCTGTAGCCAGCTTCAGATACAGCACGGAGGAGTTCGGTCCGCAGACCGAGTTGTTCAAACGACATAAATATATTTCTCCAAAAATGGAACCGGCCCATCCCTAGGCGATAAAACGTAAGGAACGGTCAACAGGCAGGAATCTCTTAATTGATGGTCTAAGGGGGTGATATGCGAGGGGGATACGCAACAAACTAACCGATGGACACGAAAATGACGCCGACCGAAGGCGTCAAGGATCAGACACCCTAACAGATTCCAGGGTGCCTGTCCACAACTATCACAAAACTGTCAGTGCTTGATCAAAAAAGGATTTCCTCTCGGATCAGTTGTGCCCACCAGGAACAGTCACATCCACCTCAGCGCTCCATCCCGAAATCCTCATCGGTCAGAGTAGAAGCAAAATGATCCATCGCTTCTTCAGCTTCACTCGAATCAGGAACTCTTGCCAGATGGATCAGGGCATCGCCCTCATGAACCAGAGGTATTGCGAGTTGACCGATAATGATACCGGCAAAAGGAGCCATCACTTTTTCCTCTTCATCGCCCAGGGGGTCACTGAGCACACCAAGAAGATCACCTTTTCTGACAAATCCCCCCAGTTTCAACCGCCGGGTGAAGATGCCGCTCATATTGGCCCGTAGCCAGCTGGTACGATCGGTAATAATCGACTCACGCATCTTTCCGCCACGACCTGGAGCAAGCATATCAACATGGCGCATCACCTTGATGATCCCCCTGATACCGGTACGAATCGCGACATCATTAAAATAAAGGGCCTCACCACCTTCGTAAACCAGCACCGGCTTCCCCAGCGACGCGACAGTCTCACGCAAGGAACCTTCGCGCATCTCAGACGGCACAACCACTGGAGCCCCAAAAGCCATTGCCAGATCAACGGTTTGCTGATCTTCCAGACTGGCCCTGATTTGCGGCATGTTGCTGCGAAAGTTGGATCCGGTATGGAGGTCGATTCCAAAATCAGATTTTGCCGCGATCTCATTCATAAAAACATGGGCCAGGCGCCCCGCCAGAGATCCTTTTGCCGTCCCCGGAAAAGAACGGTTAAGATCACGACGATCCGGCAAATAGCGGGCGCGCTGGATAAAACCGAAAGGGTTAACTACCGGCACGGCAATCAGAGTGCCACGCAGGTTGTTAAGTGCCCGGTTTTTCAGCAGTTGACGGATAATCTCAACCCCATTGATTTCATCACCATGCACCGCCGCGCTGACAAAAAGTACCGGTCCGGCGCGCCGACCATGAACAACCTGAACCGGCAATGTCACTTTACTGTTGGTATACAATCGCGCTACCGCCAGTTCGACGGTTTTACGGGTTCCCGGTTTGATTATTTCCCCGCCCAGCTCAAAGTCAGCGACCTTCATCCCTGCCCCTTGGTACGGGTGCGCCCCGGCTTGGCCTGCTTTTCAATAAACTGGTAGATGAGAGCAGCCACGTCCTTACCGGTCGCTTTTTCTATCCCCTCCAGGCCCGGAGAAGAATTCACTTCCATGACCACCGGCCCATGATTGGAACGTAGCAGATCAACCCCGGCAACATTCAATCCCATGATACGGGCGGCGCGAATAGCGGTCATACGCTCTTCCGGGGTTAAACGTGTGACACTTGAGGATCCGCCACGATGCAGGTTGGAGCGGAATTCGCCTTCCCTACCCTGACGCTTCATGGCCGCGACCACCTTGTCACCAATGACAAAACAACGAATGTCAGCTCCCTGTGCCTCTTTGATGAATTCCTGCACCAGAATATTCGCCTTCAGACCACGAAAAGCTTCGATCACGCTCTCTGCCGCCTTGTCTGTTTCCGCCAGGACAACACCAATACCCTGGGTACCCTCGAGCAACTTCACCACCAGGGGTGCGCCACCAACCAGATTGATCAGATCTTTTGTATACAATGTCGAATGGGCAAAACCGGTCACCGGCAAGCCGATTCCCTTACGGGCAAACAACTGCAAACTGCGTAATTTATCGCGGGAACGAGTAATCGCCACCGACTCATTGATACTGAAGACATTCATCATTTCAAACTGGCGCACAACCGCCGTCCCGTAAAAAGTAACCGATGCGCCAATCCGCGGTATCACCGCATCAAACCCCTGCAATTCCTCACCCTTATAGTGAATTGTCGGACGCTGGCTGGCTATTGTCATATAACAACGTAACGGGTCGATGACCTGTATTACATGGTCACGCTCTTCTCCAGCCTCAACCAGACGACGGGTCGAGTACAATTTCGGGTTGCGTGACAAGACTGCAACTTTCATCGCATCCTTCTTTCTTGATTTGTGATTTAAGCAATTCGCAAGAGCGATATCAATATAATATTTTTTGCCTATTGACAAACTTTTTTTGCTTATTGTATAAATTTTTATAGATTATACAGGAGAAGCTACAATGGACTATGAGCTGATTGCAAAACACCTGGTCGATATCTATCAGGATCCCTTCGGGGGAAAACATAACGGACGCTACCGCATCTCGATGAAACATCTACGCCAGATCGCCGGTTGCAGACGGATTTTTCAGGAGGATCTGGCCCAAATTTCTAAGGAAATGTATCAGTTGGGCTACAGTCTGATCGATATGGAGTCTTTTTGTGTAGTGATCAACCACAAAACCTTTCTTCACTATCGCCGCTACAGCGATAGTATATCACAGCAGGATCCCGGAGCCGGTTGACGTTCTGGTGCGCACAACAGTCCAATCTGTAACCATCCGTCGCTATATAATCTTCAGGACAACATCCAAGGAGCAACAACAAATGAAAACAAAAACTTATTTTTGGTTCATGGTATTACTAACCATCATCCTGTTGACTGCCGGCTGCAGCGGTCCAAAACTCAAAGTGGAACCGATACCTGTACCGACAAATCCAACCGAGGAAGCCGGCAAACTTGAAGCCGACATTACCCGTGCCCGCCAGCAACAGGTTAACATTCTGTCGCCAACCTGGTTTTCAAGAGCTGAAGCCTCGCACAAAGAGGCATCTAGACTCATTGCTGAAAAAGGTGCTATCGGACAGATCAGCAACCATCTGGCCCAGGGGTACGCTGAGCTTGAAAAAGCACAGGAAATATCCAAGCTCGCACGCACCGCTCTGCCTGAGGCCATCAAAAACCGTGATCTTGCCCGCACTGCTGGAGCCACAGCTTTTGAACAAGACTACCAGGTGCTCGAAAGTGATTTTCTCGATCTGACCCGGGCGATAGAAAACAATAATGTCGGCTATGCACAACGCAACCAGCAGAAAGTTGCGAACAACTTCCGCGCTATAGAGATCCGCGCCATCAAGGAAAATACCATTGGCGATGTGCGCAAGGTGCTCGCCCAGGCAGAAGTTGAACATGCCGGAAAAATAGCGCCTGATCTTCTTGCCGAAACCCGCGAGGAACTGCTGCGGGTCGAAAATTATATTGCCGCCAACCCCTATGCTACCAAAGAAATGCAGGAAATGGCCGGCAACACCCTGTTTAATGCCAGACGACTTTTACAGCTTACCCGCCAGAGCACGGTATTTCAGCAGATGAAGCCAATTGATATCAGTCTCTGGACGGAAGACCTCATTGCCGGGATTGCCGCCAACCTTGGCGCGCCGGATATGCGTGACCAATCCTTTGACACCCAAAAAAGCAATGTTCTTGGGGCCGCAACGGCCCTGGTAACAGACAGGAACTTCCTGTCGAATCAAAACAGCAACCAGGCCCAGGAAATTGCAGTATTGAACTTAAGACTGAATGAAGAGGCGAAAAAGCTGGCGCTGACCGAAACGACTAAAAGAACCGAACAGGAACGCCTGGCGGCCGAGAAAAAAGCGACCGAGGAACGACTCGCTGCCGAACGTCGGTTCAACGAACTCTACAACCAGGTCCAGGCCATGTTCTCCAAAGAGGAGGCCGAAAGTTATAAACAGGGTCAACAGATGGTTATCCGCCTGCGTGGCATGAGCTTCCCGATTGGCCAGTCAATGATTATGCCGGAAAACTACCCCCTGCTCAGCAAGGTTCAAAATGCCATACGGACCTTTGAAGGTGCAGATGTAACAATTGAGGGCCACACCGATTCCACTGGATCTGAGGAACTCAACCGGCACTTGTCACAGCAGCGCGCTGAAGCGGTTCAAGACTATCTGCTCGCCAATCGGGTTATTAGTTCAGAAAAAATCTCTGCGGTCGGCTACGGGCCAGGTCGCCCATTGGCTCCTAACACCACGGCTGAAGGACGAGCCCAGAATCGCAGAATTGACGTGATCATCACTCCCTGATCATTGCATACGGATTTAAACTGAAACATGTTTGTGCCGGTACCTTCATTGCCATCTCTTTGCAGATGGGAAGGTACCGGCACAATCTGCGGTTCTGCCCGCCACCTGCAAACACTGTCCACAACATATTTTCATCGCCGGTATCAGGCTGACAGGTTTTAAACCATGGACATTCAACAAACGGAAAAGCCCTGGGAATATCTTGAAGAACTGATCGCGGCAAAGGACGATGCCCAGATTCGGTCTTTTCTTGATAACACAAACCCTGCGGATACGGCTCTGGCAATTTCGCGAATTGATGATGGCCTTGTCAATGATCTGATGATCCTGCTCAATCCGGAAGATGCGGCTGAACTCATCGAAGATCTGCCTGACACCCAGGCCGCGGAAATCATGGAGGACCTGGAGCCCTCTCAGGCGGCCGCGATCTTCGAAGAGCTGGACAGCGACCATGTTGTCGACATTCTGGGTGAAATGGATGAGGATGATGCTAACGCCATCATCGGACAGATGAATCCGGAAGATGCCGAGGAGGCACGGCAGTTTCTCACCTATGATGAGGACACCGCCGGCGGCTTGATGATCTCGGAATTCCTCGATTACCGCAGCAATCAGACGGTTCAGGATGTTCTTGATGATCTGCAGGCCAACCGCGAAGAATACGCCGAGTACGATGTTCAGTACATCTACATAACGGACAACGCCGGTCATCTTGAAGGTGTATTGCGGATGCGTGATCTGCTTTTCCCCCAGCGCTTGACGACCCTGGGGAAACTGATGATCCGCAATCCCTACAAGATCATCGTCACTGCGCCCCTGGATGAATTGCGCAACTTTTTTGAGGAACACAATCTCTTTGGTGCACCCGTAGTCGACCAGGACAACCGGCTGGTGGGTATTGTGATGCCCGAGGCGGTGGAGGATGCCAAACAGAAGAAAAGTGTTAATCAATTCTTGGGACTCTCCGGTATTATCGGTGGGGAAGAGTTCAGATCCATGCCGGTTGCGGTCAGAGCCGGACGAAGATTTTCGTGGCTGTCACTAAATATCTTTTTGAATGTCATTGCCGCCAGCATTATCGCCCTCTATCAGGACACCATTGCAGCGGTCATCGCTCTTGCCGTCTTTCTGCCGATTGTCAGTGATATGAGCGGTAATTCCGGACAGCAGGCGGCGGCTGTCAGTATGCGTGAACTGACCCTTGGTCTGTTGCGCCCGCACGAATTAGGACGGGTCATCATGAAGGAATCCAGTGTCGGCATCCTCAATGGCATCGGATTGGGGTTGTTACTCGGCGGACTGGTATATTTCTGGCAAGGCAACCTGGTACTGGGGATGGTTATCGGCCTGGCGTTGGCATTAAACACGTTGTTATCGGTTCTGGTCGGCGGGCTGACGCCTCTGCTTCTTAAAATGCTCAAGCTTGATCCGGCATTGGTAACGGGTGCACTCATTACCACGATTACCGACATGGGGGGTTTTTTTCTGGTGTTAAGTTTCGCCACAATCGTCTTGGACAAGCTCTGACATGGCAGACATACAGATTGGGTGGCGCGAGTGGGTTTCTCTTCCGGAGCTGGACATTGCGAGGATCAAGGCAAAGGTCGATACCGGGGCAAGAACCTCAGCTCTGCACGCATTTTTTGTCAAACCTTATGAAGATAATGATCGACAGATGGTACGCTTTGGGGTAAGACCTTTGCAAAAACGTAACAGCCTCTGGATCGAGTGCTCCGCTCCGGTTCATGATTACCGTGAGATCTGCGATTCCGGTGGACACCGCGAAATGCGCTACGTGATTTATACTCCGGTCAGATTGGGTGAGCGCATCTGGCCGATTGAAATGACTCTCACCAACCGCGACACCATGAAGTTTCGCATGTTGCTGGGGCGCAGTGCCTTGGCAGGAATGATGGTATATCCGGATCAGTCCTATCTCTTTGGGCGGCCGGATCGACACCAGCTGAGAAAGGCAGAGTAAACTACCCCTGTTGAGCCCACGTTGGGTTTACTGAAGCCCGGCGTTAGCCCTTTAAACTGAACGAGGTAAAAGCGTTGTGAGCCGCTTTCATTCCCCGCACCCATATGACCATGAAGGCTGGCGGCAGCGCTGTTTTCAAGTCATTTTCGGCTATGACACAAAGGCAGGGCGCACCTTTGACGTCACCCTGGTCCTCGCCATTGTGGTCAGCGTTACTGTTGTCATCTGCGATTCTGTTACCCTGCTCCATCTGCGTTACAGAGAGATCTTCAGAGCGGCGGAATGGGCATTCACCCTGCTCTTCACCTTAGAATACCTGGTGCGGCTTGCGGTAATCCGTCAGCCGCTCAACTACGTACGCAGTTTTTATGGTGTAGTGGACTTGATGGCCCTGCTGCCGACCTATCTGTCCTTGCTGTTCCCCGGTCTTCATTTTCTTGCCGTCCTCAGGATTTTACGCATCCTGCGCATCTTCGAAGTCCTGCATCTGCGCCGCTACACCCGTGCCACAAGTGTCCTTCTCGACACCCTGGGGAACAGTTGGCGTAAAATCCTTGTGTTTTTGTTGGCGATGTTGACCATCATCACCATCTTTGGAGCCTTGTTATATGTTATTGAAGGACCTGAACACGGATTTACCAGCATCCCCATCTCCATGTACTGGGCATTGGTAAGTGTTTCGACGGTAGGCTATGGCGATATCTCGCCGGTAACCCCGTTTGGCAAGTTTGCTGCATCAGTCCTGATTCTTATCGGCTATGGCATTATTGCCGTACCAACCGGCATCTATACAGCAGAACTGGCAACGTCCCTGCGCATCAGAAACGACGGGCGGGCCTGCGAATCCTGCGCTAAAGCCGACCATACTGCCGATGCACTTCATTGCCGCCACTGCGGTACCATGCTGCCTGAAGCGAAAAAAACAGAAGGCCCATAAATGCAGGTGACATCCGGGACAGGAGGTATTAGGTCTCTTATTTTTCCGCTTTTCCATCAAGGAAGAGCCACTCCGCAGGACCCATCACAATGCGGCGGGTTGTCAGTCTTCCAGCAGGTACATAAGTAAACCCGCTCGCGCTCGGTGACAGTAAAACGGATCGGCACTTTGCCACCGGCCTGATGGTGACCATCGCAGAAAGGCAAACTGTCAGAGTTCCCGCAGGTGCAGCGAAAATAGGTGCCTGGCTCCAGGGTGATGGCAATCGGCATGGCCTGATCGTCTTCTGATCTACTCATTTCATTCCTCCTGATTTTCTTTATCCACAAACTTTGGCCATCAGCCAGGCCATATTTTCCCCCAGCCGGTGCATGGTGTCCATGCCTTCCGTGTCGTTGGCAACCTCACCGGGATTGCGACCGTAGGCGATATTCCAATAACTCGAACCTGGAACAATCACCTCATTGATGAGAAAATAGTTTTGCAGGGTCTGCAAGGCATGCATGGAACCACCGCGGCGCACAGCAACAACCCCGGCACCAACCTTGCGACGTAGCAGATGACCATTGGCGCGACAGACAAACCCACTACGGTCGATAAAGGCTTTCATTTCCGCAGTAACATCGGCAAAATAGGTCGGTGAGCCGAGCACGATGCCATCAGCACTATAGATCGTCTGCAGAATGTCATTAAGAGGGTCTGAGTCGATAATACAGCGCCGGTTCTTATTTTCGACACATTTCATGCAGGCGGTACAGCCTCGCATCCCCGATCCGGACAGTTGGACAATCCGGGTGCTGATTCCAGCGGCTTCGAGAGGCTCACAGACTGTTTTCAGCAACAGGTTGGTATTCCCTTGCGGACGCGGGCTACCATTAATAGCAATCAGATTCATGGGATCTCCTGTGGGGTAAAAATAATGAAAAAAAATATTGTATTGATCGGCATGCCTGGCGCCGGCAAAAGCACTGTCGGCGTCATCCTTGCCAAGCGTCTTGGCTTTGATTTTGTCGATACCGACCTGCTGATTCAGTCACGCACTGGTCTACGCCTGCAAGAAGTAATCGATACACAAGGGCTGCCCCGCTTTCGCGAAATCGAGGAGCAGACCCTCATCGATCTCGATGCACAAAACAGCGTCATCGCCACCGGTGGTTCGGTCATCTACTGCCCCAAAGGGATGGCGGCCCTTGCGACCAAAGGGATGTTTGTTTATCTGCAGGTGCCGTTGATCGACCTCGAACAACGGCTTGCGGATATGGGCCAGCGCGGTCTGGTGATGCACAAGGGGCAAACCCTCGCCCACCTCTATCAGCAACGAACCCCCCTCTACCAAAAGTACGCCCAGCTTACCCAGGATTGCACCAACCTCAACGCCGAGCAGGTTGCCGGGGAACTGGAAGCCGCACTGAAACGGAATTTTTGTGACGCCGTTCAGCCCCCGGATTTGATGTAATGGGTCAACTGCTGGATCAGAAACTCCTTATCGGCAATCGCCGCTTTAACCAGATCACCGATCGATACGAGCCCCTGCAACGAGCCGTCCACCACCACCGGCAGATGGCGAAAGCGCTTTTCGGTTATTAAAGTCATGCATTCATCGACCGTCTGTTCAGGAACAACACAGGTAACCTTCGAAGTCATCACCTCTTTAACCAATAGCGGTAACACCGAAGCCTGTTTTACGGCAACAATACGAATCAGGTCGCGCTCTGAAAAAATACCGACCAGCTTATCAGTATCATCAACCACTACGACAGCACCGATACCAGCCTCTACGAGACATACCAGCGCCTCCAAAACTGTCTTATCCTGATGAATCGTGATAACCCGGTTGCCTTTTTCGGCCAGAATATCCTTGACTGTTTTCATGCTCTTCCTCCAGATCGCACAAAGGGAATCTTCATCATGGCACGCCTGCTACCCATATGAACAAAAAGAGCAGGCAAAAACAAGAAATTTGCGCTAGACTTCCTTGACGTTAACGCCCACGATCATCGGAATTAAGGGAATTATCCTTATGAAACCTCTTTTTCTTAGCCTGATAATATTATTCGTACTGGTTTCTGGTTGCAGCACCCTGCGAACCAGCGTACGCAGCGATGTTGATTGGTCGACTTACTCCAGTGTAGAAGTTTCTGTTCCCGAACCCGATCGCTGGGATATGCGCCCGTTAGTCATTGAACGCTTGGCGGACTGGGGATTTGTGCCGGTCGCAGGCAATCAACAACACAGTGACCTTCTGGCCACCCTTGAAGTGACTGAAGGTTTCAGCCTTGCTGAAAACGGGGACATAACAACCTGGCCTAAAAACTTGCTGCTGCAACTCCATGATCGTTCCAATGGTGCCGAACTGGCATACAGCCGCTATCAACTCGCCCCCACCCAGAACCCGAAACATGGCCTGAACCTGATGATAAATGACCTGCGCAAACAAGCCAGCAAGACTACAGGTCCAACTCCAGCACCCCATCCACTGGAAGATAAAAACACAACCACCTCTCCCCTGTCGTTACCACAACCACCTCCCGATGAAACAAAGGCAGAACCAGCCGCAGCCAGCAGTCTCAGGAAATCTGGCCCTGCAACAGCGGCGGCACCTGACCCAACCCAGCCACCACTCGACGGTTTCAACGAACTGGAACGCGCACCCTCCGACTGGATCCCTCGGTTCAAGGGATGGCAACCTTGGGAAAGATAGTACGACGGCAGAAGAGCCTTACTGACTCCCTGCTTGAGCTCCATCGTCAGATTTTATCCCCTTGACGTTTTGGCCAACCTTACCGGTCCTGGCCATTCTCCACCTACACTCAAGATCATTCATCTGTCCCTATATATAGTTATCTAAATAATACAAACCATCAATATCACTTCTTTTTTTATTGACTCTCGCCAACTGCTCCTGATACCTTACCTGCGAATTTAGACCTTTTATGTCAAATGCTATCCGACGTTCAGTCGATTTTCCATTCTCATGTCACAGGTCTTCCAGATAACCGATCAAGCAAAGAGCCATGTGTAACTCCCTCGCTGATCGAACGTTCATTCAGGGACTGTCTCGGCACTCCAGCCGTAACCTAGGTTGTGCACAAAGGGTATCCAGCTATACCTGTTGTTCGCGATAGAACGGCCATAACCCAACACTGTTTCGTCAGATACCCGCTGGCGAAACCTGAAGACAACGAAAGGTCCTCCCTGTCACAGCAAAACAAGAGGCCCTTCACCAACCTGCATTTTTTTCAAAGGAGGTAACATGAGTAAAATGTTCACTTGGATGAAGCAGAGCAAACGCTCCCTGCTTCTCGCCCTGATTCTCGCAGTCGGCCTGTTGGTCGGCGGTTGCGGCGGCGGATCAGACAGCTACGACACCCCGCAAGGCACTGCCACAAACCCGATCAAAGGTTCGGCCACTGATGTGCTGGTTGATGTCGACACCTTGAAAGCCTTGATCGATAATGGCCAGGTTAACAACCAGACTGGTTTTGACAGCAAGGTCGTTATTCTCGATTTTGGGGTTTACACAGCCGACAACATCGACTCCCCGCGCATTCCCGGAGCTTGTCGTGTAACCAAGTCGGAACTTGATGCTCTTCGTTTTGAGGGTGTAGGTCTTGCAGCACCTCTGGTGCCGACCGGCGAGCAAATGGATGCGGTTATTCAGCGCCTGGGCATTGACGAAGACACCACCATCGTTTTCACAACTACCGGCAACGCCTTTTACGCTACGAGAGCTTACTGGATTTTCCGCTACTGGGGCTTTCCGAAAGAGCGTCTTAAGTTACTTGACGGTGGCCAGGCCGCTTTTGCTGCCGCCTATCCCGGCCTCATGACTAACGCTATCCCCACCCCGCAACCATCGACCTACAGCGTTCGTAACCTGCCGGGCCTGAACGATGATCTGCGTGCATCCATCGGTGAATTCATTGAAATCATGAAAACCGATCTGCCCGCATCCACGTCCGACCTGGTCATTGATGCGCGCGGTGATAAATACTATCTCGGTACTGCTCCTACCAGTGGTCTTGTGGGCGGTGACGTCGTTGTCGTGGACGGGCACCCAGAGGGTGGCCAATTCCTCAGTCAGGGTGAACTGTTTGAAGCCGATGGCACATTCAAATCAGCCGCTGAGATCCAGGCCCTGTTCGAAGCAAAAGGCTGGATGCCCGGCAAAAAGGTGACCGTTTACTGCACCTCCGGCTACTCCGCGACCCCGCTGTTCTTTGTTTTGGATGCCATGCTCGATGTTCCGGTACAACTGCATGACGGTTCCTGGAGCCAGACCGGCAAATATTCCAGCTTTGCAGGTGGTGACGGTGAACTTGCCACCTCATCCCCCTGGGCCATCGATCGCTTCCTGGACCCGTTAACCTATACCTATAATAAGGGCCTCTATCCAGGTCCATTGACCATTGAAACCCTCAATGCTGCTGCTGCGGTAAACCCACAACCTGCACCCTTCACCGGTGATGTTCCGGGGGATGACAGCGATGTGATTCAAAGCCAGGTGGAAGCAGCTGACAGCGACTATGCTGATGGAATCTCAGGCACAATCACCTATGAGCCACCTTCGGCACCCGCTTTAACAGCAGTTCCCGACGTGTTGATTGAAGCTACAGATCTGGAAAACTTCATGGCTGCTGGGCTGGTTAATGCACCGCTAGGGGCTGAGCGGGTTGTTATCCTGGACGTCACCTCCGCTGCGGATTATGTAGCGAAGAGACATATCCCCGGCGCCCAGCTGTGGGATATCGCCGGCCAGGCTATCGTTCGCACCGAGGGGCCGGCACCGGCCGTGAACATGGTCCTCGACGGGGCAGGCATGGATGCCAGAATTCAGGCTGCCGGCATTGACGAAAACACCACCATCGTCATTACCTCTTCAGCAACCCAGACCTATTTCCCCAGCCGGGCCTATTTCACCTTCCGCTATTGGGGCATCCCGAAAGAGCGGATCAAGGTCCTCAACGGCTATAACAATGCCTGGCCGCAAGCCGATCTGACTGCGGCTGTACCCACGATCACCCCTTCAACCCTCAGTGTGGCTGATCTTGCCGCCGGTGCGCAGCTTGACACCCGGGTGTCTCTGGCCGAGCTGATGGATGCGGCCCGTGATGGGCGTGGCATTGCCGTTGACATGCGCGGTGATAAGAGTGCTACCAAATCAACCGCCGGGGTGTTCGGCGACGTTGCGAATGATTATGTTGTTTTCGAGGGAACCATTAATGGTGGCACCGCCCTCTCCTGGCAGCAATTCAACGAAGATTATGCAGCAGGTGATCTTCGCTTTAAGGATGCCGCTGCAATCGAGGCTTTACTAAATGGTGTTGGGGTTGACGGCTCAGAAGTCGTTTATTCCTACTGCCGAACCGGCTATATTGCCGCGTCTGGATTCTTTGTCCTCGACGCCATTCTTGGTTGGGACGTCATGACCTATGACGGCTCCTGGAGCCAGTGGGGCAAAATGTCGACCGACACCACAGGTAAAGGTGGCGAACTGCCTGCCGGCTCTGCCTGGGCAACGGACACCGCAGACTACATGAGCATCATCAATTACAACAAAGATCACATCAAGGTTGTGGAACCTCTCAACCCGGATGCGGACGCCCTCTTGCTGAGCCCGGCCGATGCCAATCAGGTTGAAGATGCGGACGATGAGTATCAGAGCACTCCTCCTGCAGATTCAGGCTCAACCGGTGGCTCAGCACCGACTCCCGGTGGCGACTCCTCAGGACCACTTTGCTAACTGACTTACTAAAATGTGGGGCTGCTGACTCGCAGCCCCACTTACCCGATAAAGGAGTAAAATGATGACTCGAAACACAAAAACAGGCTTGATCTGCGCTTTTGTTGCAGGGCTCTGCCTCATCGCCAGTTCAGTAGTGGCGGGACCGATCTGGTCTTTCGGTCCCGATGACCAAGGCCTGCTCAAACTCGATTACAAAGGGCAGTTTCAATACACCATGCGCGATACCGGTTCCGGTGCTGACGGTACCGATGACACCAGTGAGTTCAATTTCCGCCGCAACCGTCTGGCGTTGATGGGCGCTTATGGACAAAACTTCAGCCTCTACGTTCAGACTGAATACACTGAGGACAACAATATTCGTTCCTTTAGCGTTGGCGATGGCAACAACTCCGATTTTGTAATACTTGATGCCGTTCTGCGCTTCAAGCAAAGTTCTGCCTTTAACGTCTGGGTCGGCAAGTTCAAGTACAACCTGACCCGCGAAAACCTCGAGTCCTGCGAGGCACCGCTCACCCTCGACCGTTCGCTGCTGATTCGTGCGCCGCTCGCCAGCGACGGCACCCGCGACAAGGGTGTTGCCGTCTGGGGCAATCTGTTTAATGATATGTTCCAGTATCGTTTCGACGTCATGAACGGCCGTAACGACTCGGCTTCAGCACCCAAGTCGAACCCCCGTTTCAGCGCTCGCGCCCACGTCTCTCTGCTCGACCCGGAAACCAACTATGGCTACAAAGGCACCTACATGGGCGACAAGCAAGTACTGACCATCGGCGCCGCCTACCAGGTGGAAAGTGATGTTGCCTATACAGACACCGTTGCCCAGACCGGCGCGGTTGATTACAGTGCCTGGACGGTCGACCTGTTCTTCGAGTATCCCGTGGAAGACATCGGTATCTTTACCGTATCCGGCGCCTATGTCGATTATGACCTGGACGATGCTTACCAGGGCGCCAGTCCGGACGCCGGCACTATCGGCCTGACCGGCGAGAAAAACGGCGGCTATGTCAAGGCAGCCTACATGCTGCCCAACCTGCCCCTGCAATTTTTTGCTCGCGCTGAAAACTGGTCATTCGCCAATCTGAATGGTATAGTTGACCAGGAAGTTGACTGGGCCGGCGCCGGCTTCAATTACTATTTGCGCGGCCAGAATCTCAAACTGACCATGGAGTTTTCCCAGGTTGATTACGACAAGGAAATTGGTTCTGTGGAAGACTTCAAAACCTTCACCACGCAGCTTCAGGTAGTCTTTTAACCCCGGTCAATCGACCTAACGCTTTATCAATGAAAGGAGTTCCACATGAGTAAGAAGATTATTGTCACCCTGATGGCCCTGATGCTTGCCCTGTCCGGTGCCGCTATCGCCGCCGAGCTGAGCGGAACCGTCAAGGAAGTCAAAGGCAAGACCGTCACCATCGAAATCGACAAAGGCAAAGCCTCTGACCTGTCAGCCGGCGACAAGGTTGAAATCGAATCCGACGACAAGAAAAAAGCCCCTAAAAAAGGTGGCGGCATGCTGATGGGCTGCTAAGCTCTGATAGCACTTATGCGGGGTTGATGCGGCAAAAGCCGCTCAGCCCCGCTTTTTTTATCCATTTTAATCTATCTGATTTGTTTGATGATTTCATTGCCCACATTAAGGAAAGGACATCCCTGCCCATGCTGACCAAAAAGAGTTCCTTCAGCTTTTTGTCATGCATGGCATCACTGCTCGTCATGGGTGTGTTGCTGGCTCTGCCTGTTGCTAGCCAGGCTGCCGGAATCGGCAAAGACGGCACCATTGCCGCCGTCAAAGGCAAAGCCACCACCCTGGATGAACTGATCGCCATGTATGATTCCACCTCATGCTATGACTGCCATGGGGATAAACACGAAGAGTGGTCCGAGTCGGTCCATTCCCGCTCGGTCTATGGTACCGGTCGCACCGCAGCGACCTTTCGCACCGCCTTTCTCAACGGCTTCATGGACTGGGCCTATTCCGGCGTTGAGTCACCCGAAGATGTTGAAGTCGAACACCTGATGGGCTGTGCCAAGTGTCACCTGCCGCAACTCGCCGATGCCACCGATGACGTCGCCAAGGAACTGGTCGCCACCGTCTTTGACTGGATGGATGCCTACATGGAAGACGACATGGAGACCTTCGAGAAGCACCAGGAAACCCTGTTGCAGCTCAACATCAACTGCCTGGTCTGCCACAACCGCATGGCGATCACCCACAAGTGGACTGATGGTTATCCCCAGGACGGCACCGTCTATGGTTTCAATGAAGGCTTCCACCCGGATGACCACTTCTCCGAGATGAAGGTCAGCCCGATCATGGACGCCTCGATTCTCTGCGGCCAGTGTCATGGCTTAGGTCCCAACCTGGAGCTCGACAACCCGACCCAGTGTGCCACCGCCTACGGCAGCTACCTGTGGTCCTACATTGCCAATGGCGGCGACAAAACCTGTCAGCAATGTCACATGGAAGAGAGCGGCCTGGGGCACAACATCCAGAGCTATCGTTCGCAGACCATGGCCGATAAAGCGGTGGACTGGAAAGTCAAGATCCGCCCCATGGTCTGGCGTGATGCCCGCGCCGTTCACCCCAAAGTCATGATCGATGTTGCCCTGACCAATAATGCCGGTCACGGCATCCCTGATGGCTGACCGACCCCCAACCGACTGGTTCTGTCGGTAAGTGCAACAGATGAAGATGGGGATGAGGTTTTTGCAGATGAGAAGCTTTACATGCCGGTACCGCAAAAGTTCGCCCGCGGCAATGAGATGGGACGTGGACCTTATGAGAAGAGCGGTATGGTCGCTGACACCGCCCTGCATCCACTGAAAACGGCCAAGGAGCACTTTGAAATTACGCTCCCTGCTGATGATGATGTCGAAGAAAGAACCTTGGATCTGAAGGTTCAGCTCTGGTATCTGCCCTATGGTACCATGGACTCCGACCCCTTCCTGTGGAAGGAATACACGGAAACCGTGACGATCAAACTGTAACGGTTTCGCAAGAAAAGTGATTAGCCGGGCCGGCAGTCCTGTAGAGGAACTGCCGGCCCTTTTTACTGGTACCAGACCGTCGATATCCGTTATAATGGATCAATTTTTTGCTCTTACCGTAAAGGGTACTCTATCCTCCTCATGGCTGGTTTTCGTTTTTTTCTTGTCCTTTTTCTCTGCCCTGTGCTTCTTTCCGGCTGCTGGCTTTCTTCAGGCCCGGTGTCAACCTGTGTTGAGTGTCACAAGGGTCTCGAGCATGTGTCAGCCAACCATAACGATTGTGTCGCATGCCACGGAGGCGATGCAAGCGCCGAAGACAAGGATATCTCTCATCGTGACATGTTCGGCAAAAAAAACCCGTCTGACCCCTCTGTTTGGGATAAAAGTTGTGGCACCTGTCACCCTTATCAGCTTGAGCGCGTCAAATCGACACTGATGTTTACCGGCACCGGCATCATCAAGGGAGCGCAGGAAACCTGGGAGGGCGTGGATGGAAATCTTTATTCGAGTAGAGGCGTTGACGCCTACAATGCCGAGGGCGAGCCTGTTCATCTGGCTCCGGTGAAAGATTTAAATAATCTGGCCGGGGAATTGTATCGTAAAGGCTGTGTTCTTTGTCACGTGGGGATTGAAACCAACGTTATCTGGAGCGGCAGTCACGGCTCGGGTTGTGCTGCCTGTCACTTTCCTTACAATGACAATGCTACCTACCAGGGAGAGGACGAGACCGTCAAGGGCAAGTGGCCTTACTCAGCAACCCATGAAATGCAGGTCCTCCCGGACAATCAGACCTGTGCCCGCTGCCATAGCCGCAGTGGCCGCATCGGTTACAGCTATCAGGGCCTGAATGACGGCAACAACGGCCTGGTGCCTACCGATAACGGCTTTATTGGGCCGGTTGTGGTGGGTGGCAGTCGCAATCTCACCTCTATCGCGCCTGACATCCATCACGAAAAGGGGATGGAGTGCATCGACTGTCACACCTCCCGCGACTTGATGGGAGACGGCTATGCCTATGAAAATATGTTTCTGCAAGTCGAAGTAACATGTGAAGACTGCCACGGCAGCGCGACTGATCGCCCCCGGTACGAAGCGGTGGAACGTGAAAATGATGAGGCCATCCGCGAGTCGCAACATTATCAGCGTGCAGTGAAGATGGGAGATCAATTGATTCTGACCTCCAAAGGGCGAAAATACTCAAATGTCTTCTGGGAAGAGGAGAAGGTCTGGGTGGTCGGCAAGCGCAGCGGCAAACGCCACGAAAGCAAAGTGATCACCGACACCCCGGAGCACAGTATCGTCGGCCATGAACGCATGGCCTGCTACAGCTGTCACTCACAGAGCGTTGTCCAGTGCTACGGCTGTCACACCCAGTATGATCTGCGTGAGCAAGGAAGAGATTACATCAAACAGATGGACACACCAGGAGTTTTCACAGAAACCGAAGACTACCGCATGCTCTATCCGTTTCCTCTAGCCCTTGATCAACGGGGCAAAGTCTCACCGGTCACACCGGGTTGCCAAACCTTTGTCACCGTCATCGAGCGCGATGGCAGCCGCTCAAAGGATGGCTATGTTGCCCTCTATAAAGGTAAACAACAGCTGCGTTTTGCCCCATTTTTCGGTCACAACGTCGGCAAAAAAGCGGTCAGCTGCACTGAATGCCACACCAACCCGGCATTTGTCGGCTTTGGCCAGCACGTTGTTGAGGGCGACTCTGTGCGTGCAACCCTAATCTGCGAAAAATCGCAGGACAAGCCCCTGGACGGTTTCGTTACTCTGCATGATGGCAACCTCAAGGCGTTTTCTGCTATCACACGGGAAAATTCGCGACCATTAAACGCATCGGAGATCGGGCGCACCTGGGCTGTCAATCAATGTCTGGTGTGTCACAGCGACCCGAAAGACCCTATTTATCAGAAGGAACTTGATTATCGTGTACTTGATGATTGTCTTGCTCGCCCTGCTTCTGCCCGCACATTCGACAGCCGCCGCGACTGAGGATAACTGCCGAAGCTGCCACCCGGTTGAGGTCACCGGCGTCCATGAAACCATTGACTGTGCCGCCTGTCATGACACGCTGGAAGAACACGACCGGGCCGGCGATGCCGCCAGAATCCTTGACCGTTGTCAACGCTGTCACGAAGATACTGCCGGCGTTCTGCACGGACCGATGGCGCTGCGTGAAGCGGAACAAGCCTTTGTAGAACGCAGCTGGGGCAAGGCTGACCCTGATTTTTATCAGATCAACTGCAGCAGTTGCCATGTTCAGACCTGTTTTGACTGTCATAGCAACGGCGGTCATCAGTTGACACGACCGCAGAAAAAGGACTGTCACTCCTGCCATCTGGGCTATTACGTGGGAGCTGATTATTACGGCATGGCACCACGTGAAGACGCCATGCGTTATCAGCGCGGGCCGGAATTTCAGGGGGAACATTATCTGAAAATGAGCAGCGATGTTCACCAGCTTGCCGGCATGAGCTGTGGCGACTGCCATTCCATGACTAGTCTTGCTGCCGGACACAACAGTTCTAAAGGGTGCCGCGATTGCCACGAACCGAGCCCTGAGGTGATTGAACATAGTATCGGTGCTCACATGGAAAAGCTTGAGTGCTACAGCTGCCATTCAGCCTGGGCCGCGCAGGAATACGGAACCTTTTTCGTTCGCTTTACCAACAGTCCGTCTCAACCTTACTTTCGGGTTCGCACCGACACAACTGCCGACAATTATATTCGCAGTGCCTATCTGCGCCGCCAGAATCTGCCGCCGTTGGGCCTGAATGATCGCGGACTGGTTAGCCCGATCCGGCCTCAGTACCTGGCCTACTTCAGTGACGTAGTCGGCGAACAGGCAGTCGGCGAGGAAAACCGATTGCTGGCTGCTGAGTGGAAAGCCTTTTTTCCGCATACAATCCAGCGTGGTACTCCCATGTGTAACGCCTGCCATGATCAGCCGGAACGTTTTTTACTGGGAGACCCTGAGGCCCGTATCTACCTGCCGGAAAAGGACGGGTTGACCCTTGGTTCTTTCTGGGAACAAGATGGCCAACTAGTGATCAATGGTTCATTCTATTCGCGGGAACGCTTCGAGAAGATGTCGCAGCGCTCCCCTGACTATGTGAAAGCCTATGTGGAAAAATGGAAAAAACTGACCGACAGCGTCGCACCTTCCTCACCCTGATCATCAGCCTGTTGACCTTCGGCGGCCTGGTGCGGTTCTTCAGTCCACGCCTTGAATCGAAAAATATCCGGCTGGATATTCCTAAAGAGGCGATTCCCGTTGGAGGGGCACTGGTGTATCGACAATCACGGGTAGCTTTGATCCGTGAGGGGCAGGAAACCTACGCCCTGGACCTGGTCTGTACCCACCTCGGCTGTACTGTCACGGTGACCCCGACGGATATTATCTGCCCCTGTCATGGCAGTCGCTTTGATCATCATGGCCAGGTCCTGGAAGGTCCGGCCGAGCGCCCCCTGCGCAAGCTTGAGCTGGCCGATCTTGATCAGCGCTGGGTTGTGAGCGAATGAAAAAACCGGAGCTTTACAAAGATTTTTTCGTTCACCTGTTTCCACGGGTGGTGCGCCGCAAGGATTTAACCATCCGTTATACTTTTTGTCTTGGCGGTTTGGCCATGACCGCCCTGCTGTTTCTGATTTTCAGTGGCGTTCTGCTGCTGTTTTACTATCAACCGACCAGTGCGGGAGCCTACGCCTCAATCCTTTTTCTAGAAGAACAGGTCGCCGGCGGCAAATACATTCGCAGTCTCCACCGGATGAGCTCCAATGCATTGTTGATCCTGATCTTTCTGCATACCCTCAGAGTCATCCTGACCGGCGCCTACCGGCCACCGCGGCAATTTAACTGGCTGATCGGCTTTGGTCTGCTTTGCCTGGCTCTTTTTGCCGGTTATACCGGCTACCTGTTGCCCATGGATCAACTCGCCCTGTGGGCCACCCAGACCGGAATGGAACTGGTGGCGATTTTGCCCGGGGGGGAATGGGTTCGCGATTTTATGCTACCTGACGGCATTGGTGGATCGCTCTCCCTGTTACGCTTCTATGTCCTGCACATTGCGATTTTGCCGATATCAATGCTGGCACTCTGCGCTCTGCACTTTTATCGGATCCGCAAAGATAAAGGAACGCTGCCGTACTTATGAAAAAAGATTACGTTAAAAGCAACCCGACCTTTTTCCGGATGATCTTGATTGCCATGGGTCTGTGCGGCGCGGCCTTATTGCTGCTGGCATGGTTCATTGCTGCGCCTCTGCAGGAAGCAGCGGACCTGTCCAGGGTACCGAACCCTTCCCGGTCGGCCTGGTTTTTATTATGGATGCAGGAACTGGTCAGTTATTCCAATGCCCTTGTTTACCTGATTATCGGTATGGGAGCCTTCTTCTGTCTGCTTCCCTGGTTGCCACGTACGGAAGCGGCGTTCTGGGCGGCCTGGTTCCCGCGAGACCAAAGACTGATCAACCTGGCAACGGTAATCAGTTTTGTGCTGATTATCCTGCTCACTATTATCGCCATGTACTTCAGGGGGGAAAATTGGTCTTTCGTCTGGCCCTTCTGATTCTGCTGTGCCTCCCGGTCGTTGGCGCCGGCGGTCAAAAAACGCCGAACCTCTGCCTGAGCTGCCATCAGGCACATCACCAGGAATACGGCACCTGTATTGATTGCCACCGTGGCGATCCACGTTCATCGCGCCTGAATATCGCCCATTTTGGCCTGATTCAGGCGCGACATGCCTGGTTCAATCTGCCGGACACCTCCCAGGTGGAACAGGGAACCCGCCAACTGGAGACCAATGCCTGTCGTCGCTGCCATGTTATTGGCGACAAGGGAAACCAGCTTGCGACCAACCTGGACCGCAGCGTCGCGGTATCAGATCCGTTAACCCTGGTCGAAGCCATTCGCAACCCGGTTCTGCTGATGCCCGACTTTCATCTGCCCGATGTTCGTCTTGACGTACTGATCAACGCGCTTTTTTCGCTGGGTCAAAGCGTGGACGTTATTTCTGACGAAATGCCGCAAATTGTTCACTTTGAAGGTCGCGGCCATATGGAGGAGAATGTCTTTGTCAAACATTGCGGTGGCTGTCATCAGGCCCTGACCGCAACCCTGGGTGGTCTGGGTAATGGCATTGTCGCACCAAATCTATCCGGACTGTTGACCAGATTTTATCCTGAAACGGCAAAGGACAACAGCGCCTGGAATCGGGATAATCTGAAGAAATGGCTCAAGAATCCACGGGAAATTCGTCCCCTTACATCGATGATGCCGGTGCAGCTTGAGGATGAAGAATTTACTCAGCTCTTTGATATGCTCCATGAAGATGTTTCCCTGCCCCAGCAGCAACTCCCCTGACCCAGGAGATCAACCAATCTGATTCTGCCATTCTAAACCAAAGAGCAAGGATTTGACTTATTATTCATAAGCAGATAAAATCATACGTTTTAACGTTCGACTCACTGGGAAGATTTTTCCCTGACTTGTGAAAGGAGATATTGATGAACAAAAAGCTTTTGCTGATCTCGCTGGTAGCGTTGCCGATGATTTTCCTGGTTTCGGCACAATTTGCCTTTGCTGGGCCTACAATTAAAGAAGTTCAAGAAAATGTTGTCAAGCTTTGGGAACCGATTAAGGAAAATCAGCCTCATGTGATGGCAGTAGAATTCAAAAAAATTCTTGGCAGTGGAAAAGATCTGGTCCTGATCGATGTCAGGACAGCGGATGAATTCGACGCAGCTCATATCAAGGGCGCGGTTAATATTCCCAGAGGTCTCATTGAATGGGAAACCCCCCGGCAAATTGAGGATACGGACATCCCCATTTACACATATTGCCGGACCGGTGCAAGGTCTGCTTTTGTCGCTCACCGTTTGACTGAAATGGGCTATACCAATGTAACAAACATCTACGATGCGTTTAAAGGTTGGGTGGAAGCCGGGTACAGTGTCTATAATCGGCATGGTGAATTTGTCTTGGCCCCAGAGGGATTCGAAAAGAAAGAGAAAGAGGAAGAGAAAAAATAACCCTCACCCCTGATCGTTATCATTTAGAAACAGCCCGGTGGTCTTTAGAAAGATTTCCGGGCTTTTCTGTGTATTCTAACGAATGACCGTCAGAATTTTAAAACCAAAACAACCCGTTCAAACCCCAAACAAAAGGACCTATAATAAAGAACAAACGTGGAATCCGGCTGAGCTATCCGCTATAGTTCAAGAGCTAAAGGACACACTGTCCACCACCCAACAATCTGGATTTGAAACTTATGCAAGACAAAGAACTCAACGAACTGATCAACAAAGGCAAGGAGGCGGTAGAAAAAGGGTATATCCCCTCTGCCCAGGTTTTTTTCAGCCAGGTTGCAGAGCATAAAAACAGCCCGGAAGTCCGTAGCTATCTGGCTTACTGCCTGGCTAAAAGTCAGGGTCGCACCCAGGTTGCCGCCAAAACCTGCATTGAATCGATCCGGCGTGAACCTGGCAATCCTACCCATTATCTGCTGCTGGGGCGCATTCATCTGCTCGCTGATGATAAAGTCAAAGCGGTACAGGTGTTGCGCCAGGGTGCCAACATCAACAAAGATCCACGAATTATCAACGAGATCAGTAAATTAGGGATGCGCCGGGCACCGGTGATCAAAAGCCTGAAACGCAACCATCCCCTCAACCGGATACTCGGGAAGATCCTCGCCCGACTGGGTTTGCGCTAACATCCAGAACACTGGACCTCGACAAGGATCTGATTCCCCAAAAAAAGCTGCTTCTTCTAATTGAGGCCAAGATGCCGATTCAGGAAATTCTCGATCAAATCCATGGGGAAATGTCACAGCGCCGCGATCGCGGTGAAGTGGCTACTTACATCCCCGAGCTGGCTTCGATTGATGCCGCCCGTTTTGGTCTGGCCGTCGCTACGGCTGATGGACAGGTATACAGTGCCGGTGATGCTGATATTCCTTTTTCCATTCAGAGCATTTCAAAGGTTTTTACCCTGTCCCTGGCGCTGGGTAAAATTGGCAATTCCTTGTGGGAACGTGTCGGCAGAGAGCCTTCCGGCAACGCCTTTAACTCGATTCTGCAACTTGAACGTGAGTTTGGGATTCCACGCAACCCCTTCATCAACGCCGGTGCTATTGTAGTTACTGATGTTATTCTGGCCCGCAGTTCCCCGGCGGAAGCCCTGGCTGAGCTGGTCAATTTTATCAGATACGCTGCCGATGATGCGAACATCTACATCAACGACGCCGTTGCCCTTTCCGAAAAGGCTACCGGCCACCGTAACTTTGCCCTGGCCCACTTTCTGCGTAGTTTCAACAACCTCACCCATGAACCTGACCTGACCTTGGGAACCTACTTTCATCAATGTGCCATTGAAATGAGCTGTCGTCAGCTAGCCCTGGCCGGGCGTTTTTTGATCAACGCTCCGGCTATGCCACAACTTATTTCTCGGGATCAGGTGCGACGCATCAATGCCCTGATGATCACCTGTGGTCATTATGACGCGTCCGGTGACTTTGCCTACAAGGTTGGATTGCCGGGGAAAAGTGGCGTCGGGGGAGGCATCCTGGTGATTGTCCCGGGCACCGCGGCGGTCGCAGTCTGGTCTCCGGGGCTCACCGCCCAGGGCAACTCCCTGCTGGGAACCGAAGCCGTGCAGATCCTTGCCCAGCAGATGGATTGGTCGGTATTCGGCTAACCCAATTTTTTTCCGCTCTCCTTAATGACAAACCTCCTAATCATAACTATAATAGTCATGAATTAACCTTACTTCAAAAAAGGAGAGCCCTATGTTCAGATCATTTCTATTGATTCCCTTATTTTTATTGTTCCTGGCATCTAACAGTCCAGCAGCTGACACCTATGTGGTTGATGCTGCCCACAGCCAGATTCATTTCAGTGTCGCCCACCTGATGGTGTTCAAGGTTCGGGGCAACTTCAATGAATTCTCGGCAACCGTGACGGTCGACCCGGCCCAACAAACCCTGACTGCCGCATCAGCCACAATCAAAACAGACTCCATCAACACCCGCAATGAGAAGCGCGATGAACATTTACGCAGCGCGGACTTTTTTGAAACAGCCACATTCCCGGAAATTACCTTTGTCAGCAAAAAGGTGAGCGGTTCCGGTGGCAACATCCAGGTCGTGGGAGATCTGACCATCAGAGGCATTACCCGTGAAGTGACCCTTAACGGCTCCTTTGTTGGTGCCGCAACCGACCCCATGGGGAACAGCCGCGCGGGGTTTGAAGCTACCGGCCAGGTTAATCGGAAAGATTTTGGCCTGAACTGGAATAAAGCCCTGGAGACCGGTGGCTTTGTCGTTGGTGACACCGTTGATATCGGCCTGGAAATCGCGGCGGTACAGCAGTAGGTGAACTCAGGGGACATAGGGGGACATAATACCGATTATGCACATAATCGGTATTATGTCCCCCTATGTCCCCCCAATTGGTTTGTGTCCCCATATTCTGGCACTCACCGCACACTGATCCCCTCATCCAGATAACGGATCAACGGATAGAGAAAGAACTCGATGATCCTTCGTTTGCCGACCTTAACTTCCACAGTGACGCTCATGCCGGTGACAATCGGGGTCTCGACCCCGGCAACAACCAGGTGGGTTTGTTGCGGGTCGACGTATAGTTCATAGACCAGCCCCAGCAGTTCATCGTCGATACTGTCGCGCGCTACCTGCAGCACCTTGCCATCGAGTATGCCATATTTCTGAAAATTGAAGGTATCGACTTTGATTGAAATATCCATCCCTTCCGTCACGAAACCGGCATCCTTGTTCTGCAACAGGGCTCGAATCAGCAGTGGGGACTGTTCAGGAACAATGTACGCAAGAATCTCCGCCGGTCCAACCACACCACCAACGGTATGAAACAACAGTCGCGACACATAGCCGTCCACCGGTGCAGTAATCTGCTGGCGACCGCTCAAGAAACTCTTTTGCTCAATCTGCGCCTGCAGGTAAAGCAGGCGTCGGCTCTTTTCGGCCAGATCCTGTAGCAATCGATTGCGAAAATCCTCCCTGATCACGGCAATTTCCTGCAGGGTCTGCTGCTTGCGGGCGGAAATCTCTTCTTTGCGCCGCCGGGTGCCCGTCAGTTCGTTCTCGAATCGATACAATTCTGCCTGTACCTGTTCAAACTCATCCCGGCTGATGATATCCCTGACCTGCTCCAGACGCTGCAGACGTTCACCCAATTGCACCACCATGGTAGTCGCATAATCAGCGGCATCGTCGACCATCGCCGATTGCTCGGACAACTGCTTCAGCACCGCTTCATGGGCACCGAGCTGCTGATAAAGACGTTCCTTTTCCGCGAGAAAAATCTCATACTGCATGGTAAACAGTCCCGATGGGTCAGCCGGGCCTGCCGGCAGAAAGGTGCTATTAGTCAACAACGCAGTGATACGCTCGCGTTCAATCTCCACCTGGCGCAGGTCAACAGAAAGGGAAACCAGTTCCGGATCGATACTGGAAGGATCGATTTCCATCAGGACCTGCCCCTGCCTGACATAATCCCCAGGCTCCACCAGGATGCTGCGCACTACCCCTCCGCTTAAGGTCTGAACCATTTTAACCTCACCGCTGGGGATCACTTTCCCACGCGCCGTCACCACTACATCCACTTTGCCGAAAAACAACCACAGGGTAGTGAACACTATTGTACAGATAATAATCCAGAAAATGATCCGCCCAACGGGGTTCAGGGGACGTTCCTCGATCTCCACCAGTAACGGCTTGAACTCATGCTGGTCGTTATTATGTTGTCGCATCAGAACCCCTGCTGGGCATGAAGGCCGGCATAAACACCCTGCTGTTGCAGCAGTTGCTCATGACGGCCGGATTCCACCAGCTTGCCTTTATCCAGCACCAGAATCAGATCGCAATCCTTGATGGTCGCCAGCCGGTGAGCAACAATGAGGGACGTTCTTCCCTGTTTGATCTTCTTCATGTTTTGCTGAATGATATGTTCCGACTCATAATCAAGGGCCGAGGTCGCCTCATCAAAAATCAGCAGGCGCGGATTGTTGATCAGGGCTCTGGCAATAGCGATACGCTGGCGCTGCCCACCGGAAAGGGACGCCCCGCGCTCACTCACCAACGTGTCATAGCCTTCCGGTAATTGTGCGATAAACTCATGCGCACCGGCAATCTGCGCCACCTGGATGATCAACGCCATCGGCGCATCAGGTTTCGGCAGGGCGATGTTGTCACGAATGGTGCCGCTGAACAGAAAGCTTTCCTGCAGGACCACGCCGATGTTATAGCGCAGCCAGAACGGATTCATGTGGCGACTGTCGATATCATCGATATAAACCGCCCCCTCGTTAGGAAGGTAAAGCCGCTGCAGCAGCTTGGCCAGGGTACTTTTACCACTACCGCTGCGCCCGACAATACCGACACTCATCCCCTCCTTGATCTCCACCGAGATACCATCCAGCACCCTGGGCCCATCGGGGTGATATTTGAAGGACAGGTTATCAAGCTTCAGGGAACCCTTAAGCCGGGGCAGGGTGATCGCTTTTTCGCTGCTCACCTCACGGGGGTGATTAAGGATATCCCCCAGCCGATCCACCGACAGCAGAGCCTGCTGAAACTCGTGCCAGAGGTTCACCAGACGCAGCACCGGCCCGGAAAACTGCGCGGCGAACATCTGGAAGGCAATCAACTGGCCGATGGTCAAATCCCCCTGCAGCACCGCCTTGACGCCGAGGTAGAGGATGGAAATCGTCATCAGTTGCCGCAGGGTGCCGGAAAAAGCGCCGGAGATGTTGGCGATGTTGGCCAGGTTAAAACTCGACTTAACGTAACCGCCGAGATGATCCTCCCAGCGATTCTGCATCGTCCCTTCAACGGCAAGGGATTTGACCGTCTGAATGCCGGTGACCGACTCGACCAGATAGGAGTTGGACTTAGCGCCCATCTGGAATTTGGTTTCCAGACGCCGCCGCAGCTCTGGGGTAATCACCAGATAAATCAGGGCGATGAGACTGACAAAAGCGAGGGCGACCAGGGTCAGCTTGACGCTGTACAACAACATCACCGCCACAAACACCAGGGAGAAGAACAGGTCGATGACCACGGTCACCGCCTTGTTGGTGATAAATTCGCGGATGTTATCCAGCTCCCTGACCCGCGCAGCAATGGTACCGACCTGGCGTGCCTCGAAATAACGAAAGGGCAGCGCCAGCAGGTGTTTGAACAGCTTGGTGCCGAGCTTGGCATCCAGCTTATGGGCGGTATGGATAAAAATGTAGTTACGCGAGAGATTCAACAGCAGCTCAAAAACCGCCACCGCCAGAAACGCGACCGCCAGCACATCCAGCGTGGTCAGGCTGCGATGGACGATGACCTTGTCGAGAATCACCTGGGTGAAGAGGGGCGTCACCAGCCCGAACAACTGAACGACAAAAGAACCCAGCAGCACCTCACCAATAATCCGCTTGAAGCGCAGAATCTCCTGCAGAAACCAGTTAAAACCGAAAACCACCTGTGAGGATATCTTCTTGTGGCGCAGAATCAGGTATTCAGCGGCGCGTTCATCCAATTGCGCATAGCTCAGCTCAAAGCTCTTCTTTTCCACCGGATCAAACAACAGGGCCTTTTCCTGTTTGGGGTCCAGCTTGAGCAGCACGCTGTAAACACCGGCGCTGTGGATCACCAGCGCCGGCAACGGGTAACCGCCCCCCACCTGCTTTGCCGTCAACTTTTTTCGTTTCGCCTTGAATTCATTGGCTTTGGCAATACGCAGCAGATCTTCGACCCTCATCTCTTCGCCGACACTGAATTCTCGCGCAATGGCCCGGATATCCACGTCGATCCGATTCATGCGTGCCACCAGCTCAAAAGCAATCAGGGCTGGATTCATTGTCCCACCGCCATTACCTGGTGCAGCAATAACGACTGCACCGCCAGATCGATGCGGCGCATTTCCATCTCCATTTCCTGTTGAGCCCATTCAATCTGTCGGCGCCAGACGCCAATCCGGTCAAGCAACTGCTGCTCTGTCATCCGTTCCAGATTCTGCTGTTGCCGGTCGATCAGTGTCTGCTGCTCCAGCCGTGTCGATTCCTGATCCGTGAGGTTTTGATAGAGGCGCTGTCGTTGTCTGATTTCTGTCCGGATCTCGGCGACCGCGTTCTGTTTGCGCAGCTCCAGCGACCGCAACTCATGGTGCAACCGTGCCGTTTGTGCGAAACTGCGAAATCCGGCAAATAAGGGAACATCAACCAGCAGAACAATCCTGCTGTCGCGCTCGGTCAGGGATGAGAAAGAATCATCAAAACGACGCTGATCACTGCCGAACATCCGGTGGGAGCCGGTCAAAATCAGTTGCGGGTAGCGACTGCGACGGACCAGCCGCAGTTCGATTTCTTTCTGGGTTATTTCCTGCTGTGCGGACTGAATATCAGGATGCTGTTCGACATCGTAGAGGTCACTGTTAAGGCTTGTTCCTGGTGCCACATCCGCCAGAACCGCGGTCGGCGGCGAATATTCCCGGCCGGTTAATAACGTCAGGGAATCGAGAACATTGGCAAATTCCACGGCCAGATCCTGCTCGGTCGCACCGGCGGAGGCCAGTTCCAGCGCCGCTGTGGCAACCGCCTCCCGGCCATATTTTCCGGCAAGTTGCAATCGCTCGGAATAGCGATAGATTGCCAGCAGGGCCTGGCGACGATGGCGCTGCGCCCCTGTCTGTTGTTGTAACTTCAGGGCCTGCCCATAGATCTCGGTCACTTGACGGCGGATATCCTTGCGGATGCCGGCTCGCCGGTAATCGGCAAGCTGCCGCCGCCCTTTGCTGTATTCAAGATTCAGAGCCCTGCGCCCAAAATCGTAGAGGTTATATTGCGCGGAAAAAATCAAGGAGTGTTTGTAACCGGTGGCACTGTCGGCCAAAATGGCATCCCCGACTGAAACAACATCGTTGGCGGCACCATGAACGCGAACATATTCGTTACCCAGGCGCGCCGACACTTGCGGGTAATAGTCGCTGCGGGCTTCCGCGATCTGCGCCGTGGCCGCCAGCAGCTCAGACTCCGCAATCCGCAAAGCCAGTGCGTGGGCCTCAGCCTCCTGCAAAACCTGTGGCAGACTGATCTGCTGAGGAAATCCTGTCGGCACCTGCCACAACAGCACCGCGCACAACAGTAGTGTGATTTTGATGAACAACATTCCCCCCCCCGCCTATACAAACAATTCACCATAAATAGAACGTGCGGGGTCTAGAAAGCACCCCGCACGAAACTGGCTGGTGAAAAATCAGGCCGCCGTTTGCCAGCTGCCTGCGACCATCGTCATCAATTCATGGTGTTGACGCACATCATCGATACTGTTCAGCGCAATCCCTTCAGTCACCGCATAAGCCGACATTTCCTGCAACAGCTGATTGATATCGGCGTCGGTCAGGTAGTTGCCGTTGGTCAGCTGAAGTTGATCGACGGCATAACTTGAGCTGTAAAAATGGTTACTGACGGTAATCCGGTCGTCAGTGCCGTAACCGATGTCCAGATGGTTGCCATTGCGGAAAACAGCAATGGAGTCGGCTGCAACACCGGCATCGAACAGAATGCGGTCGAATGCACTGGTGTCGTAGTTGTTGATGGTGTCATTGCCGTCACCAACATTGAACAGGTACGTGTCGATGCCACGGCCACCGTTGAGATAATCGTTACCGGCGCCGCCGATCAGAGTATCATTGCCGTAACCACCGTTGAGGGTATCGTTACCAGTGCCGCCGTCAAGACGGTCGTTCCCGCTGCCACCATGAAGGATATCGTCACCGCCCAGACCGTACAGCGTCATGGCCGAACCGATGCCGGTAAAGTTGTCGTTCTCGTCACCGCCATACAAAGGCCGCCGGTTGATGGTCTCTTCGTTCCACACGGT
>RRYU01000587.1_pt1 | contig 95525 bp, 88 predicted proteins | sample 2162651 | NCBI WGS metagenome assembly RRYU01 (sample SAMN10267283, study PRJNA491782) | microbial mat metagenome | isolation source: biomat in the production well | place: Japan: Minami-Kanto gas field, natural gas well KTG3 | collected 2017-06 | reverse complement strand
AGCCTGAATCATTTGCAAGACCTGCAATATGGGCAACACTTCCTGCTTTTTGAGCTGGAATGATGTTAAGTACATCTGCTTTAACATCTTCAACCGCAGCAGTAACTGTGCGCGTTCTTGCGTTGACTGATTCAACCTTTCCACCATCTTTAGCAGGAACCCATTCAATCAAGCTGTTATCTGTTCCATAGCCAAAGTGTTTCTTCCATCCAGCCATGAACAGGCCGAATTTTGAGAACTTGTCTTTTGGATCCAGAATAAGGATTTTTGATTTAGGCTTGTTGTTTTTCAGGTACCAGGCGATTTGTGAAGCACGCTCATATGGTCCTGGTGGGCAACGGAAAGGATTGGGTGGAGGGGCAATAACGACTGTACCACCATCTTTCATGTCTTTTAACTGATTACGCAACGTGACGGTTTGTGGTCCCGCTTTCCAGGCATGAGGAATATCTTCAGCGACTTTCTCATCATAACCTTCAATTGTATCCCAGCGGAATGAAACACCTGGAGATACGATGCAGCGGTCATAAGCAAAGCTCTTGCCACCAGCGGTCATAACCTTCTGTTTGTTAGGATCAATAGCAGTCACCTTGTCAAACACCACATTAACGCCATGCGCTGCCAGTCCATCATAACCAAAACGAATGGACTCAATGGTACGTTCGCCGCTTAAAACCTCATTGCTGAGGAAACAGGTATGATAGTTTTTATTAGCCTCTATGACAGTGACATCAACAGAGCTGTCAGCCATACGAATGTATTTGGCAGCAGTAGCTCCACCAATACCGCCACCAACAATAACTACCTTCTTTTTAGCAGCACCAAATGAAACATTGCTTACTCCCATGGTACCAACAGCTGCTGCTGCACCGGTTACCTTGAGGAAGCTTCTACGAGTAAATTTTGACATATCTGATAATCCCCTTATTGCTGGCTGCCGTAATAGTGAACAAGAGCCTCAAGACCTTTGTCGCCAGCTTTTTTGTGTAAAGCTTCAACTTTTTTAGCCATTTTCTTAGTCATTGGACGCTTACCAGATTGGAAGTCTTCCATGGTATTTGCCAGATAAGGCATCATCTGTCCTGCCAGGATACCAGCATCATCCTCGGCTGAACGGCCACCATCTTCATGACACTTTTCACAATATTTGTCGTGAAGGCGTTTGCCTTGTTTTGCAAGGGTTTGATTGGCTTTCTGGTCAATGGTTTTCATCTTCTTGCCAGCAAAGAATTTGGCCATAGCCTTGATTTCATCCTCGGTATAACCTCTGGCGATACGACCCATAATGGTTGATGCGTACTTACCCTTGGCATAGTCTTCCATGGTTTCAATCATATATTCTTCAGAAATTCCAGCGATGCTAGGGGTTGCTGGACCGGTACTGGAGCCATCTGGGCCGTGACAACCAGCACAGGTATTTCCAAGCATAGATGCACTTGGTGTTGCAGCAAAAGCTGCGCCTCCCAGTGCCAGACCACCTGCGATAAGCAGGCTTTGAACGATGGTCTTATATTTCATCGTTTACTCCTTTGGTTGGCGACATTAAGTCAATTATTGTTTTGTTAACAGTTTAATTACTTCAAGTTGTCGAAGTGCATGGGCATAATCCAATGCTGTCTTTTCCCCACTATCGAGGATATTTGGATTAGCACCAAGTTCAACAAGTTTCTTTACTACATCAAAATGATCCAGCAGCACCGCATCTATCAGTGCTGTTGAGCCAATATTGTCCTGGTGGTTAATATCTGCACCATATTTAACTAGCATCTCAATGGTGTTTGCATGGCCTTTTTCTGCTGCCAGTAAAAGTGGGGTAGCACCATCATCTGTACGTGCATTCACATTAGCACCTTTTTCAAGCAGTAATTCGGTGATAGTCAGTTCACCATGTTCTGCTGCAATAGACAAGGCTGAGTATCCTGAGTTATTTCGCACGACCAGTTCGACGTTATTTTCTAAAAGAATTCTGACAATATCAATATGGCCTTTTTCTACAGCTGTCATTAGTGCTGACATTCCATCCTTATCTGAGGTGTTGATGTTGGCGCCATGCTTTATAAGTTCCTGCAATACATCAGGATAGTTATAGCGTACGGCAAACATCAGTGGATCCCAGCCTGCACGGGTTTTATTGGTATGAGTTGCACCTTTAGCCAGAAGAAGCTTGGTAATGTCGTAATAGCCATTTTCTGCTGAGAAGGTAAGCGCGGTACAACCAGCGACGCTTTTGAAATTAACATCAGCTCCGTTATCTAGAAGCTGTTGGACAATCTCAAAATTGCCTTCTTCTGAAGCAAACATCAGGGCTGACTTACCATAACGATTGGCAGCATTTGGGTTTTTACCACTTTTGAGTAAATCAGCAAGCTTATCCGATTCACCTAATAGTGCTGCTTCAATCACTACCAAATCTGCATTGCGTGGCTTAACGCCAGCAGTCGTTGTTAATGGCACTATAAGCATGACAATTATAAAGAATCTTAAGCTTGCATCTGAAAAGCTCATAAAAAACCTGTTTTCTTGATTATGATAGAGTTGATTAAAACACTTAAACATAATGCTGGCTATCCCTTGTCACTATCTTCTTCATCTTCTTCATCTTCTGGTTCAACCCAGCCTTCAGGTGGATCCGGTTCAATATGGGCTATACCTTTATGGCACTCAATGCATGTTTGGCCTTTCATTGGCGCTCTTGAGTGTTTTTTTCCGGCCATCCTGCCTTGTGAGCTCAAGTCCATATTATCAAAGTCATGACAACTACGGCATTCACGTGAGTCAGTGGCTTTCATTTTCTCCCAAACTCGTGTTGCCATGCTCCAGCGGTGCGCTTCATATTTTTCTTTGGTGTCAACAGTACCCATTATTTCATGATAAACGTCTTTTGCTGCCATTATTTTGGCCATGACTTTAGGGAAGAACTGTTTGGGGACATGACAGTCAGCACAGGTGGCTTGAACACCTGATGCATTTTTGTAGTGAATGGTTTCCTTATACTCTTCCAGATTTATTTTCATAGAGTGACAGTTAGTACAAAACTCCATTTCGTTTGTGTAGGCAAAAAAAGTATTCACACCACCAAAAAAGATCATGCCGGCAATAAATATAATACCGCTAATCAAAATTGACTTAATGTTCAGGTACTGTTTGATTCGCATAGACACTTGCTTCCTATTATTTATTATTAGTTACCGTGAGGTAAGTTTACTATTATTACGAGCCAGTCTTTTATATATGCATACTATATGCCAAAAGTTAAGTTGTTGATATGGAATGGATATTATTTGGTTCGCATCCACTCATGACATGACATTGGTATGTATGGCATGTGTGACATGACGGGTTTGGAGGTGAATAATTTTTAACACCACAATATCAATTCCTTATAACTGATAAAATATAAATTAGTCATGTAATCTAATTCCCTAGCCCAATGTAATCCAATAATGAATATTATCACTACCATTAGAAATACTTATATGGGTAAAAGCTTATGTATTACTTGTCTATCCTGAGATTAATAATAAGCATTTCAAATAACAACAAAGCTATTCTGTTTAAAATATGATTTAATTTAGCGCATGTTTACACCATACGAACTCTATGTCGGTTTACGTTATACCAAGGCTAAACGACGTAACCACTTTATCTCATTCATATCGCTTTCATCGATGCTAGGTATTGCTTTGGGTGTCACTGCGCTTATAACGGTACTGTCGGTGATGAATGGTTTTGAAAATGAGTTACGTCATCGAATTCTTGGAATGACTGCACATGCAACCATCTCTACTTATCGCAATGGCTTGTCTAACTGGGAAGAAATTATTTCCAAAGTAAAAAATAATACTCATGTTGTTGATGCGGCTCCATACATCCAGAAAGAGGGGATGTTGATGTATGGATCTCAGGTAAATGGCTCAATTATCCGTGGTGTCTTGCCTGAAGAGGAGGCAAAAGTATCTGTAGTCACCCAGAAAATGATTCAGGGGTCATTCTCGGATTTAAAAGCCGGGGCTTATCGTATTGTCTTAGGCAAGGATCTTGCCCGTATTCTGAATGTAGAAGTTGGAGAAAAGGTCACGGTTGTTTCACCTACAACCAATGTCACCATAGCTGGTGTTACCCCACGACTAAAACGTTTTCAGGTTTCCGGTATTTTTGAAGTGGGCATGTATGAATATGACAGCGCTATGGCGATGATACATGCTCAGGATGCACAAAAACTGTTTAAGATGGGCGATAGCATGAGTGGTGTTCGTGTGATGGTGGATGATCTTTATAGCGCACCACTTGTCAGTCGTGAACTGGTGACAGAGTTGCCGGGAAGGTATTGGGTGCGTGACTGGACTCAGTATCACTCAAACTTTTTTAAGGCGATAAAAACTGAAAAAACCGTAATGTTTGTCATTTTACTGCTTATTGTAGCAGTGGCAGCTTTTAATATTGTTTCGACATTGGTAATGGTGGTAACAGATAAAGAGTCTGATATTGCAATATTACGAACATTAGGTGCGTCACCAAGTAGTGTGATGGTGCTATTTATAGTACAAGGTACCGTAATTGGTCTGGTCGGAACACTGATGGGATCATTAGGTGGAGTGGCTCTGGCATTGAATGTCGAGACCATTGTGCCAGCTATTGAACAGTTGATGGGAGTAGAGTTTATGCCATCTGATGTCTATTACATTAGTGATTTACCATCTGAACTGCATTGGGATGATGTGATAAAAATCACTGTTGTTTCATTCCTGTTAAGTATAGTTGCAACGATCTACCCTGCCTGGCGGGCATCGAAAAACCAACCTGCGGTTTCATTACGTTATGAATGAGATTCACCCTGTTATTATTTGTAAACATGTGGCAAAACGTTTTACCGAAGGTCCTGCAGTGGTTGAAGTATTACAAAATGTGAATCTGGAAATAAAACCAGGTGAGCAGATAGCCATTATCGGCAGTTCTGGAAGCGGTAAGAGCACATTGTTACACCTATTAGGTGGTCTGGATCATCTTTCTTCAGGTGAAATCATTGTTAATGGACAAAATATTTCCGTGCTTTCAGAAAAGGCCAGAGGAAGACTTCGTAACCAGACTTTAGGATTTGTTTATCAGTTCCACCATTTGTTGCCAGAATTTACGGCACTGGAGAATGTTGCAATGCCGCTATTGATTCGTCGGCAATCTGTTGCTGAAGCCTCAAGACTGGCTGAAGAGATTTTAGCAAAGGTTGGATTAGGACATCGACTGCAACACAAGCCCGGCGAACTTTCAGGAGGTGAGCGTCAACGTGCGGCTATTGCTCGTGCCATGGTGACATCTCCGCAGTGTATTTTGGCAGATGAGCCAACGGGAAATCTGGACAGGACGACTGCTGAGTCGGTTTATCAAATGATACAGGAGTTAAATCATATCTATAACACCAGCCTGGTTGTTGTAACTCATGATGAGCAACTAGCATCAAGAATGGAGAGAGTGGTGAGATTAATTGATGGAAAGCTGGAACAGGTTAATTAGTTTTAGCTTCCTGATGTTGCTGTTTTAGAATTGCCTGCTGCCTTTTACGAGTTCTACGTATTTCTAAATGCTTGATAAGATGTAATCGCCATAAACCACGAATCGCAAAATAGCCAATCACAGAGCTTATAACCCCCAAAATACCACAGCCCAATAAAAACGGTTGCCAAATAAGCGAAAGTTCAGTTGCTAACCATTCCCAACTTAACACAAATGTAAATTCTTGCTCAGTTCTGCCCAATATTGAAGCGCCTAGTAGATAGGCACCATAAAACAGTGGTGGCATGGTAACAGGATTACTAACCCAAACAAGGGCTACCGATAAGGGGAGATTCACCCGTACAAATATAGCCATAACTGCAGCTAGTAGCATTTGAAACGGAACGGGAACCCACGCAAAGAAAAGACCGACAGCAAAAGCTCCCGAAGCGGTGCGTCGATTTAAATGCCAAAGGTTGGGATCGTGTAGTAGGGAGCCTAAAAATTTAAGATGCTTATGCTCTCGAATCACTTGGTGATCCGGCATGATCTTTTTTATAAATTTTTTAGGCATTGTTTTTATAATCTGCTAATTATTAAGAGCCACTATAAGCTTTTTATATTATCCACATTTTCAGGGAGGAGAATAGATTGTTAAAAGGAACTTTTGCCTTTTTAGCTGGAAATATTCTCTTTTTTTTACTTCCCTGGAATGAAAAGGCTGTATTAATTCTGTCACTCGCATCTGTCGTCGTAGTTTTTTCCTGGTTTTGTAATTATTTTGGAAACAAAATATACATAGGTTTGTTTGCCGGACTTATCTGGACATATTTAATGGTTCCAGATATAGAGTCATTCCAACTAGCCAGAAATCTGGAAGGTAAACCCCTTGTTGTTGAAGGTGTTATTGTTTCAATTCCACAACAAAAAGAACATGCAATTCGTTTTGAATACGCTGTTGAAACTGCAGCATTGAAGCATCAATCCGTTTCAATTCCCGACAAAATTCGCCTTTCATGGTATGGCAAGTTTGAAAAGCCCCCCCAATTAGGAGAACGTTGGCAATTTAAGGTGAAGCTCAAGCGGCCCTGGGGATTGAGTAATCCAGGTGGTTTTGATTATGAACGCTGGTTGTTTTCACGCCACATAGGTGCTACTGGATATGTAAAGGGCGATTATAAACAACAACGTTCTTTGTCTGATCAGGCTACACCATTAAAAAAAATAAGGCGGTATCTTTTTCATTTTGTCGATGACAGGATAAAAGACAAAGAAATAGTAGGAATTGTGCAAGCATTGATGCTGGGTGAACGCGGAAATATTTCCAGCTCTTTGTGGGATCTGTTTCGTGAAACAGGAACATCCCATTTAATAGCAATATCCGGTCTACATGTTGGCTTGGTCGCTTCGCTGGTATTTTTCTGCTTTTCAGTACTTTGGCGTTGTAGTTATCGGGCCTGTTTGTGGATCGCCGCACCTAAAATAGCAGCTGTGTTTGCAATGCTGGCAGCGCTAATCTATGCAGCACTTGCTGGATTTTCTGTCCCAACACAACGCGCATTTATTATGTGCTCAGTGGTGTTACTAGCGGTTATATATAATCGAAAGGTAGGATCTGCCGACGTTCTATCAACAGCGCTATTGTTAATAATTATCCATGACCCGCTCTCAACCTTGACACCGGGATTCTGGCTCTCTTTTGGTGCTGTAGCCAGTATATATTTTGTAAGCAGGCGCTCTTCAAACAGAATTGGTAACCTGTTCTATCTGCAATGGGCCATTTTTATTGTGCTCATTCCCTTGTTATTACTGTTTTTTGGACAGTTCCCACTAATTTCACCCTTGGTGAATCTGCTTGTTATTCCATTTGTCTCAATTGTAATCGTACCGTTGATTTTGCTTGTCGGTTTACTGTCTCCCTGGGAAACTATCGCAATATGGTTGCTGGATCTTTGTAGGCATGCAATTGCACTACTGCTGTTAATTCTAGAATGGTTTCAGAATCTATGGGATGTCTATTGGGCTCCTGAACCATCAATTATTGTGATTTTACTTGCACTACTATCAGCGTTATGGATTCTGGCTCCCCGAGGATGGCCGCTTCGATGGTTGGGTATGGCAGGTTTTATTCCGTTGCTATTTTCTTCGATGTCACGACCTGTTGAAGGGGATGCCATGATCACCATACTGGATGTTGGGCAAGGTTTAGCGGTAGTCGTGGAAACCTCAACTCATTTACTGCTATTTGATAGCGGTCCATCATATGGGAGCACGAATGATGCAGGTCAATCAGTTGTAGTCCCGTTCTTAAAAAGTCGCGACTATGATGTGATCGATACCATAGTGATTAGTCATCCTGACGAGGATCATATGGGTGGTTATGCTTACATTGGACAAGCCTACCCGATCCGGCAACGCTATTTTGCAGTTAAAAGTTCCATACCAAACTCAGATCCCTCGTCTGAAAGGCGCTGTATTTCGGGTAAAAATTGGACTTGGGATCAAGTACGTTTTGAGTTTATTTATCCCATTGCTGGTTTAGCCGAGGGCTTATCCGGTAATGACAGTGCTTGTGTACTAAAGGTATCAACAGCGTATCATTCACTTTTGATTACATCTGATATTGAAGCATTGGCAGAAAAAATGCTGGTTGAGCATCAAGCGCAAAAAATAAAGTCGGACTATCTGGTGGCACCACATCATGGAAGCAATACCTCGTCAACTGAGCAGTTTCTACAAAAGGTTTCACCCAAATGGGTTTTCATCTCCGCAGGGTATCGCAATCGCTTTAACCATCCACATCCTGATGTGCTGAACCGATATCGAAATTTTCAGATCCTCTATGCAATAACAGCAGGAAGTGGTGCAATCCAATTACAAATGACTTCAAAAACACAGAAGATAGAACCACTGTTTTATCGTGAACATCAGCGTAAATACTGGTATTCAACTTTTTAAATCGATGATATCAGCGCCAGATCAATAAAAGCATCAAGGATTGTGTGATTCGTCAAATATTGTCTCTAATAGGTGGGAATAGATGGGCTATTTTGATACATTGTCGCCTGGTTTTTCCCCGAATGATTAAGGAGCATGATGTGCTTGAGTTAGTTATGGCCGGTGGATGGTTAATGATCCCTATCATCCTCTGTTCGATTGTGGCACTTGCGATTATTGGAGAACGCTTTTTCTCTTTAAAGCAGCAAAAGATTGCCCCTGATAGTATGGTCACTGAACTGTGGACTTTGCATCAGGATGGAAAGCTGACAAATGATCATATTCAAAAGTTATATACAAGCTCACCCTTGGGAAGAATTCTAGCCGCTGGATTGGTGAATATGCATCATGAGCGTGAAATCATGAAAGAGGTGATTGAAGAAAATGGCCGGCAAGTGATTCAGGAACTGGAACGTTATCTTAATACATTGGGTACTATCGCTTCAATTACCCCTTTATTGGGATTGTTAGGGACGGTAATTGGAATGATTAAGGTATTTGCCGCTATTACTGCGCATGGTGTTGGCGATCCAACCGTGCTCGCAGGCGGGATCTCGGAGGCCTTGATTACCACAGCTGCCGGCTTGTCGGTAGCTATCCCTTCCCTGATGTTTTATCGTTATTTTCGTGGCAGAGTGGATGTACTGGTTTTAAAAATGGAAGAACAGGCCTTAAAGCTGGTGGAGATGATTCACGGAGAGCGTGAGACTGTTTAAATCATGAAACTAAGACGTACCCAACGCGAAGAACCGGAGCTTAATCTGACACCACTGATTGATGTGGTTTTTCTGCTGCTGATCTTTTTTATGGTTTCCACCACATTTGAAAAAGAGAGCGAAATAACCATAGAGTTGCCAGAGGCGACAGGTGAAGCCAGTAATGAAATGATTCAGGCTATCGATATTGCCATCGATGCACAAGGGCGCTTTTTTATTAATGAAAAAGAGGTGGTAAGCAGTCGAATAGAGATCCTGCGCAACACTATCAAGTCGGTGGTGAAAGACCAGAAAGATCCACAAATCATTATCAGTGCAGATCGTATGGCACCCCATCATGCTGTAATAAAGGCTATGGATGCACTGCGTCAATTGGGCTATGTCAATATGACATTTGCCACACACCAATTACAGAAGAAATAATCATACCAATGCATGCCAATCAATCGCAAAGTGCCTTTACTCCGATTTATCGTCGATTGCTTGGTTATGTCGTTCCTCATTGGAGTGCTTTTGTTATTGCAACCATCTCATTGTTGGTGGTAGCTGCAACAGAAGTCGGTGTCGCAGCTTTAATGAAACCAATGCTCGATGGCACCTTTGTTGAGCGTGATGCTCAAACTATAAAATGGGTACCTATTGCTTTAGTCGCTATCTTTCTGGTGCGTGGTCTTGCTTCATATCTTTCTGGATACTGGATGGCCTGGGTTGCAAGAAAAGTGATTAAGGTGCTACGTCAGCAGATGTTTGAGAAATTGCTGCTATTACCTGTCGCTTTTTTTGATAGTTCGCCATCCGGGGTTTTGATCTCAAAGTTAATCTACGATGTTGAACAGGTAGCAAATGCTACCACCGATGTCATTACCATTATTATTCGCGATACCGTGACGGTCATTGGTTTACTTGCATGGATGCTCTATCTCGACTGGTTTTTAGCGCTTATTTTATTAATTGGCGCCCCGGCGATGGCACAGTTAATTAATATTATTAATCGTCGTTTCCGTCGTTACTCAACTCACATTCAGGAATCCATGGGAAATGTCAGCCATATTGCTGAAGAGACTATCGAGGGACAACGTGTAGTTAAAACCTTTGGTGGGCAAGCCTATGAACGTGAGCGTTTTGAGCAGGCGAATGAGGAAAACCGGCGCCTTAATATGAAGCTGCTGGCCACCACTGCTGCCAGTGTACCGATTATTCAGCTCATTGCCTCAATGGCTTCTGCGATGGTGATCTATGTAGCCCTGAATCAGCCAGATATGAGTGTAGGCGCGTTTATGTCATTTGTTTCAGCAATGATGATGATACTGGCCCCAATGAAGCGACTGACCAAAATCAGTGCCAGTTTACAACGAGGCGTTGCTGCGGCAGCTTCAATATTTACCTTTGTCGACACACCGGAAGAACCGGACGATGGCGGGATACAGCTGGATAAGTGTCAAGGTAATGTCAGCTTTAATAATGTCAGTTTCCGTTATCAAAGCACGGATGAGATGGTACTAAAAGCAATCAATTTACACATAAACGCAGGTGAAACCGTTGCTTTTGTCGGTCGTTCGGGTAGTGGTAAGTCAACCCTGGTGAGTTTGCTCCCGCGTTTTTATGATTTGAACGAAGGCACGATCACCGTAGATGGTGAAGATATTAGAGATATTTCACTCGCCTCCCTGCGTTCTCAAATGGCGTTTGTCAGTCAGCATATCACGTTGTTTAACGATACCATCGCCAGAAATATTGCCTATGGTGGTATTGGTGAGCGTAGTGAAGAACAGTTGCTGGAAGCATCAAAATCCGCCTATGCATTGGAGTTTATTGAAAAACTACCTCATGGATTCGATACGATGGTGGGCGAGAATGGCGTGCTCCTTTCTGGTGGACAACGGCAGCGTTTGGCAATTGCACGAGCACTGTTAAAGAATTCACCCATCCTTATTCTTGATGAGGCCACCTCAGCATTGGATACCGAGTCAGAGCGTTATATTCAATCTGCACTGGATAAATTGATGGAAAACCGAACCACACTAATTATTGCCCATCGTCTGTCTACTATTGAAAAAGCTGATAAAATTGTTGTGATGGATAAAGGGGTAATTGCTGAGGTGGGTGATCACCATACACTGCTACAGCAGAATGGATTGTACGCTGCACTGTACAAAATGCAGTTTGAAGAGAAGACATAAGTGGTGAAAGAGCAGTTACAGCGCTCCTGGTATCAGACCTGGCATCCACTGAGCTGGTTGATGCTACCTCTGTCTTTGTTGTTTTATTTTCTGGTCTCAATAAGAGGCTTTTGTTATCACCTGGGTTTCTTTAAGCGCTACAAGGTCCATGCTCCTGTTATTATTGTCGGAAATATTACCGTCGGTGGTAGTGGCAAAACCCCATTGGTATGTTGGTTGGTTAAATGTCTACAACAAGCAGGATTTCACCCTGGAGTTGTTAGTCGTGGTTATGGTGGCCAATCCAGAACATGGCCTGTATCAGTAAATAGCGATAGTGATACCGCTTTGGTAGGCGATGAAGCCGTATTGATTGCTACCCAAACAGCTGTGCCAGTTGTTGTTGCTCCTAATCGTGTAGCAGCAGCAGAGTATCTGCTAAACGAATTTGCTGTTGATGTCATTATTAGTGATGATGGTTTACAGCATTATGCGTTACACCGCGATATTGAAATTGCAGTTATTGATGGACGACGAGGATTAGGTAATGGCTGGTTGCTACCCGCTGGACCCCTGCGCGAGCCATCACATCGCTTGAATGATGTAGATTTTGTGATTGCCAATGGAAAGCCACTGAAAGATGCAAACTATCTGATGCAGTTGGTAGGTGATGAGATTATTAACATACAAACAGGTGAGCAACGTCGCTTAAAATCATTGGATGGTATGAGTGTTCATGCTATCGCCGGAATTGGTGATCCACAGCGCTTTTTTGATGATTTAACAAAATATGGTTTGGTTATTGAAGAGCATCCATTTGCTGATCATCACCAGTTTAAAGCTGATGAGATTAACTTTAATGATGATAAACCTGTATTAATGACACACAAGGATGCGGTTAAATGTCAACCGTTTGCAACAACAAATCACTGGTATCGACCTGTAGTGCTATCTGTGGACGATTCACTGGGAAAAGCAATAGTTAACAAACTGGAGAAGAACATTGAACAATAAAACCCTGGAAATTCTTGTTTGTCCTATTTGTAAAGTAAAACTGCATTATCAATCAGATTCGAATGAACTGATTTGTAAAAATGATCGTTTAGCCTTTCCTATACGTGACGATATTCCAGTGATGTTAGAAGAAGAGGCTCGCCAGTTAACAGCACAAGAGTGTGAATAGAATGCATGACTTTACAGTCATAATTCCAGCTCGTTATGCTTCGGTGCGGTTACCGGGCAAACCATTACTGGATATTTGTTCTAAGCCCATGATTCAACATGTATACGAACGAGCACTATCCTCAGGCGCACAGCATGTAGTCGTGGCAACAGACGATAGTCGTATTGCACAAGTCGTTCAAGGGTTCGGTAATGTGGTGATGACAGCCTCTGACCATACCTCTGGAACAGCTCGCCTGGCTGAAACCGCACAATTGTTATCACTGGCAGATGACGCTATTGTGGTAAACCTGCAAGGCGATGAGCCGTTAATGCCTTCAGAGTTACTTACCCAGGTCGTCGATAATCTGGTTGCACACCCACAAGCGGTAATGGCGACGCTGGCAACGCCAATAACTGATGCAAAAGAGTTTTTTAATCCCAATGCGGTAAAAGTTGTTATGGATAATAATGGTTATGCACTCTATTTCAGCCGTGCACCTATCCCATGGGATCGTGATGGTTTTGTCAAAGAACAAGAAAAATTATCTGATATATCCATGGCATATCGCCATTTAGGGATCTATGCTTACAAAGTTGCATTTTTAAAACGTTATGTACAAACACAGTCGTGTTCACTGGAGACTATCGAGTCTTTGGAACAGTTGCGTGTATTGTGGATGGGTGAAAAGATATCTGTTGGTATAGCTACCACACTTCCTCCGACAGGTGTGGATACTCTGGATGACCTTGAGAGAACACGAAAAATAATTAATAAACTATAAATATTTAAACTGGGGATATTGCTGTGTTTAATTATAAGGATAAACAGCAGATTTTTTTTTCTGTGGTTACGCTTTTATTTGGAATTAACAGTGTTCATGCAAATGAAGAAATGTTTGGTTATGGAGAGAACCAGTTCTTTTTGAAGCTTCCAAATATCATTTCAGTGACGCGTCTGTCCCAAAGTAGGGAAAAATTGCCTGCTGCAGTTACGGTAATAGACCGTCGCATGATTGAAACATCCGGTGCTGTTGAACTCACCGATCTGTTTAAGTTGGTACCCGGTTTTCAAATCGGTCACTACCATGATTCAGATGGTACCCGTACTGCAGTGACCTATCATGGTGTGAGTGATCAATACTCCAGAAGAATGCAGGTTCTGGTGGATGGACGCTCTATCTATACCCAGACCACTGGTGGCCCGGAATGGCCTGATATTCCAATTTCACTGGATGAAATAGAACAAATTGAAGTGATTCGTGGGCCGAATGGTGTGGCTTATGGCATGAATGCTTTTCAGGGAACAATCAATATCATAACAAGACATCCTGATAGCTATGCAGGTCATAGTGTGATGCTACAGGCAGCAGAGAGAGGGACACAACGTACGAATATGCGTTATGTGAACAATAAGGGAGACGTTAAATATACGTTGAAGGTTAATCATCATACTACTCAGGGATATAGAGATCTGGATCTGTTAGGTAATGGCGTCAATGAGGTGAATGATGATAATGAAACCACTAGTATAACCATGCGTGGAGATTATCAGTTTGATGTTAATGATTATTTAACCCTTCATTTGGGCGGTGGTAATGGGCCTCGCCAGGTTGGAGAAACCGATAAACCTGCTCCTAATAAGCCTGCACCAGATGAATTATTAAGAAACAAACAGATGAGTAACCATTTTCAGCATTTAAGCTGGAAGCATATTTTTGACTCAGAGAACGAATTCAATCTTCATTTTTATCATAACTATCATGAGCTAAAGGATAAATATTCAACACGTTATTCTGATATTCTTTCATATGTCCTAGGGTCTACAGTTACTCCTGCAATGGTAACTGCAGTATATGGTGTGGCAGATAAAGAGTTACCAATCAACTTTAATCTAATCTCTGAGCGTACAAATCTGGAATTGTCTCATCAACAGCGTATCAACAGTATGTTACGTCTGGTTTGGGGGGCTGAGTTTAGAACTGATAAAACCTATGATTCTGATTACTGGTCATCAAATACCGATTACACCAGAAAATCACAACGAGTCTTTTATAATCTCGAGTTTGAACCAGATGAAAAATATAGTGTTAATGTTGGTGATATGTATGAAAAAGCCGAGATGATGCCAAGCATTCTCCACGACTCGCGCTCAATTATCTGTTAAACGATTCTGAATATATCAGAGTAGCCTCATCTCAAGCCTGGCGTAGTCCGGTGTTTCTCGAGGAATTCATCGATTATACCTGGAACATCCCTGATTTGTTAATCAATGTACCTGTCATAATAACATCTAAAAAACTGCGACCAGAAAAGATCATCACGACCGAAATTGCCTATGGTGGTAATCATCGCTATAACTCCTCATCAGTTAACTTCGATTTTAGACTTTTTCAGGACAAGGTCAGTGATATTCTTGTAAATCCAAGAGATTCTAATGCAGCAGTTTGGTCTTTAGACAATGATGGTTCGTATACAATGAGGGGAATCGATATTCAATTTCAGTACAATACAGATAGTGGACATTTTATCCACTTTGGACACTCTGTTACCTCTTCTGACGGGACTATAAAAGATAAAACAAATCCTGATGTTTATCTGGATATTTCCCTGTTTACTCCCGAACAAACTACAACATTGCTTTATTCAAAAAAGATTAGTAAAAGACTCTCTGCAGGAATTAATTATTACCGGGTAACAACCATGGAGTTTATATCGGGTGATCAAACTGGAGGTTATGATACAGCAGATCTGTCAGTTAAATATCAACTCACTACGGGTAAAAAACCAGCACAATTATCATTTTTGGCAAAAAATATTTCAGGTAGCTACTTCGATTATGAAGATGAAACAGCTTTAGAAAGACAGTTTTATATAAGCTTTAAGTCAGTTTTTTTAATAGTTAAAGGGAAGAGATGGATTCTCGAATGAACTACAAAAAAATAATACTGTTAATCATAATTTTCCTTGGAAGTTTTGGAGGAATACCTTTTGTATATGCTCAGGGTATTAAAATTGTCTACGATGATACCCAATCTTTTCATCAGGATTTTATTAAACTTTTTAGTCAAAAAAACCTCAATCAACAACATTATGGTTATGAACTCGTCACATTAGATAAAGTCGGTAATCTGACTGACGATGATCTGATTGTTACCATCGGACATAAAGCAGCCAGTCTGACTGTTAATCACAAGGGAAAAGCGCTTCATACATTTAACAGCAAGCGCTCAATTGAAATACTTTATAAAGACAAGCTTAAAAAGGATCACTATGCGATATATCTTGACCAGCCATTAGAACGGTCGATATCGCTTATTCAGCATGTACTGTTTGATATTAAAACAATCGATGTCATCTTTAGTGAAAATACCAACGATCAGATCACTGAAGTAAAGCAATTACTCGAAAAGAGACACATTAAATTAAAATCAAACTGGTTCAATAGCGGTTCAAGTCAGATACAACAAATTGAATCTATTGCAAAGCAAAGTCAGTTGCTATTGCTGATCCCGGACATTCTGGTTGTAAATCAAAATAATGCTCGCCCGCTTATAGTCAGTGCATATAAGAATAATGTGCCACTGGTAGCCTATTCCCGGGCAATGGTGAAAGCGGGTGCGTTAATGGCTGTCTATACCACGCTAGAGCAGGTTGTAGCACAAACACTAAATACGATTAATACAATTCAAACAAATAAACAACCACCACTACTACAGCTAATACCGCCTGATGATTTTGATGTGGCAGTTAACTATCAGGTTGCACGGATACTGAAGTTAAATATTGATAGTGAGAGTCTGATTAAAGTAAAAATGGTTGAGCACCCATAATGAAGTCCTCAGGTATTAAAAAGGCACTGACGGTTCAGATCTTATTAGCTACGGCGATCATCTTTGTTTTTTATGGCTATTTTGTATTTAACTATATTCAGTTACTGGAAGATAAGTTTGTCGAAAATGGTGATCTTGTTGTCGCGCAATTAGCAGCCTCATCTGAATATGGTGTTACAACAGGTAACATTGAGTCTTTAGAGTTAACAACCAATAATCTGCTGCGCAGAGAGAATATCATTTCTATCCGTATTCTGGATACACAAAACAATGTCCTGGTATCCATACAGAAAAACAACCTCGATATACATGATCGTATTAATAATCATGACCAGTTGTTATGTAAAAAGTGGAGCCATGCGCAAGTTTTCTGTGGAAAAATTACTACCATTCCCATTCAGGTTGATGATTATTCCCAGGCTGTTTCAAACAAGGCCAATGTAGTTGGTGTGCTTGAAGTAGGTATTAGTCGTTTGAAATTACTTCAAGAGATCGGACGTATTCAGTACATATCATTCCTTTTAGCTCTACTTGGAATAATAAGTGTTTATTTCTTTTTAAAAAATACTGATAAATATATCAGTAAGCCTATTGAAGGGATGACTGAAGTTGTAAAGAAGATTGAGAAAGGTGATTTTGATACGGACATCCTGAATGATGCAAAGGATGCAAAGGATGCAAAGGATGCAAAGTGGGAATTAAAGTTACTCCAAAATGGTATTAACAATATGGCAAATTCGTTGCATGAGTTAATCGAACAGCAGGAGGAACGTATACATGACGCTACCCAGTCTTTGCGCGAGACACTTTCACAACTTGAGATAAAAAATGCAGAATTAGATTTAGCAAGCAGAAAAGCCAATGAGGCAAGTCTTGCCAAAAGTAATTTTCTTGCAACCATGAGCCATGAGATTCGTACACCATTAAGTGGTATGGTCGGAATGCTTGCATTACTTAAACAGAGCAAACTTGATGCACACCAGAAAACATATATATCTACAATTGATGAAGCAGCAAATGCTTTACGGCGATTAATCGACGATATTCTTGATTTTTCCCGAATTGAAGCAGGAAAACTTACCATAGTAGATCAATCCTTTACGCTACGTTCTGTTATTAATGATGTCATGGTGATGTTTACCCCGTCAGCTCATCAAAAAGAACTGGAATTTTTGGTTGATTTTGATGAGCGATGTCCGGATGAAATTATCGGGGATCCGCTGCGTGTGAAGCAGGTTCTTATTAACTTGATCAGTAATGCTATCAAGTTCACCCAAAAAGGTGAGGTGTTGCTGCAAATAAATGTGCTGTCAATAAGCCCTGACAGCGTAACTCTGCGTTTTAATATTATTGATACGGGGATAGGGATTGAAGAAAAATATCAGCAACAGATATTTGAAAGTTTTACCCAGCTAGATAATGGCCAGGACAGACAGTACGGCGGGAGCGGCTTAGGTGCTACCACAGCTAAACTGCTGATTAAGATGATGGATGGAGATATTGGTGTCAGAAGTGAAAAAGGTAAGGGGAGTTGTTTCTGGTTTGAGTTAACTTTTAATCATAATAATGAATATGATTCCATTAAACCCTTAAAAGATAAAAGAGTGGTTGTTTTTGAAAAAAACTCAACTAGTCAAATGGTGTTAAAGAAGATACTCGATTCATTAGGTGCGGAGAGTATTGATCTCTTTGATAAGCTCTCTGATTTTAAAAAGCATTTAAATCATTCAGATTATATTCTATTGTGTGAAAACAGCAGTGAATCCAGATTGTTGCCGCTAGTGCATGAGATTAAAGGATTAAAGTTTACAAATAAGAGACCCATAATTATCCATCTGTTTTTTTCAAACGGAAATAGTGATGAACAGATAGATTATTTAATACAAAAACCAGCTTGCCGTTCAAATTTCTTAAAAATTTTCAGTTCCCAAAGTGCATCCAGGGTTGTATCACCTGATAGAGACACTAGCCTTAAAAGACTTAATATTTTAATTGCTGAAGATGATGAGATAAATGCACGTGTCATTACCTACATGTTAATCAGACTGGGACATCATGTGACCAGAGTGGTAAATGGTATTGAGGCCTTGGAACGGCTCAAATCAGAAACATTTGATTTGGTTTTAATGGATGTGCGCATGCCACAAATGAGTGGTATTGATGCGGTAAAGCAGTGGAGAAAACTTGAGGGAACAAAGTCTGTTCCTATTGTTGCATTAACGGCAAATATTGAAGAGCGTCATAGTTGTGAAGCGGCTGGTATGAATGACTTTTTGCTAAAACCGGTTGATGAATCATTATTACATGAGACAATTACACGCTTTACTAATCCGGTTAATTAAATTCAGGTTTATCTATGAAAAAACAGATAAAAGTACTATTCGTCTGCATGGGCAATATCTGTCGTTCTCCTCTTGCGCACGGCTATTTTGAAGAGTTGATTGCTAAAAAGAATTTAGGAGCACAAATCGAGGTCGATTCTGCAGGGACTCATGCCTATCATATTGGTGAATTGCCTGATCCGCGATCCCGTGAAGTTGCGAACCGGCATGGAATCGATCTTTCTTGCCAACGTGGTCGTAAGGTTGCTGATGAGGATTTCGATTATTACGACTATATTCTGGCCATGGATGAAGATAACCTGATGATGCTTAGACAACGTGCGCCAAAAGCAGCGTCCCATAAACTACATCTGTTTATGGAGTATGCACCTAAAAACCAGATTATGGAGATCCCTGATCCTTATTATGGTGGTGCAAATGGCTTCGATGATGTTTATGCTATGGTTGAAGAGGCTTCTCAAGGTCTCCTTCGTCATATTCTACAGACAGACTTGCAAGAAAATTAGATCAAAGCTAATAGATTCTAAGCAGAGTCAAAAAACCGATCACATCAGATCGGTTTTTTGATCATAATACTGTTTGTTAATCCGTTTTTTCAGAATCAGCAGCTTTGATAGTCTGTTGCTTATTTGATTGAGTATCAGCTTCTGTTTGTGATTTCACCGGTTTTGTTTCAATCATGATTAACTCCACATCTTTTTTTACCTTACTTTCAGAATCGGGAGTCGGGGTTGTCTCAATGGGTGTGCTTTGAGAAGGGGGTGTTGATGGAATACTTTTGGTTTCGACAGGAGTAGCTGCGACCGGTGTTTTTGGCTCTTTATTCTCTGCTACCACTGGTGGTTCAATCTTTCTTCTCACCTCCTTGGCTGGCTCATTAGCTTGAGGATTTTTAGAAACATCTACTGGAGTTGAAGTGTTTTTATCAGCAGTTTTTTCCTTTATTGCTGGTTGTTCAACCGTTGTTGTTGTAATAACGGCATTATCAGCACTATCTTTGGACAATGCTTCATTGTGGTGACTACTACTACTGCTGTTTGTCACATCAACTTGAGCGCTCGTTTGAAGTGTGACAGATTGATCAGACTCATTTGATTGAGTTTTATTGGGTATAGCACTATTACTACTTTCCCTGGATGGTTTATTGGTCTCAATTTCCACGTTCAATTGTTTTGGTGCTTGCTGTGATTTTGCAGCGGCTGGCTTTTGCGGAGTATCTGTTTCTGTATCATTGTTATTCGATGCAGATTCATTGTTGCTTTTATCATCACGTGGACGATTGTTACGTCTTCTGCCACCCCGGCGGTTGCGACGAGGTTTTTCCTTGTCTGTAGTAGGGGTATTACCTTGTTGTTCTCCCTGCTGGTTTTGCGCAGCTGGCGTTGCTACTGCATCATCAACTGATTGTGACGTAATTGGTTTGCGGCGGTTATTTGGCTTATCAGACTTTGTTTTAACATCATCTGTTTGATTTCCACGTGTGTTTTTTGTCTGCTTCTCATTGTCAGTATTACGTGGGTTGCGCTCTACATTGTTTTTGTTCTTCCTTGGTTGCTGACGTTTTCGACCCTGTCCTTCTGTGCGCGTACGGGGTTTAGGTTGTGTGACAGGTTTTTTCGGTTTTTCTTCAACTTTTTCCGGCTCATCAGAACCGAAAATTGAAGCGATAATACGACTAATCAGACCACTATTTTTGTCTGGTTTCTGCATAGCTTCCGCCTGTGGATGTGCAGGGCGTGGAGCAGTAGGAGAGATGTCCTTAACAGCAGGAATTTCAGCGGCACTCAATACCACCTTTTCTGCAGGGCTATAATCCATTTTAGGTTTGGAAACCATTTCATAACTTGATTTTGCCTGCTCATCAGGTTCAACTTCATCATCACGGATCCGCTCCAGCTCATAATGTGGAGTCTGAATATGCTGATTTGGAATCAAAATCACTTTAACATTTTGACGAGACTCTATTTCATTAATGATATGACGCTTCTCGTTAAGTAGATAGGTTGCCACCTCTACCGGGAGTTGTGACTTGATCTGGCCAGTTTTCTCTTTCATGGCCTCTTCTTCAATAATACGCAGAATAGACAGAGAGAGAGATTCAGTACCGCGCACCGTTCCCTGACCACTACAACGTGGGCAGATATGTTGACTCGATTCACCAAGTGATGGGCGGAGTCTCTGTCGTGACATTTCCAGCAGGCCAAAACGTGAAATACGCCCAACCTGAACACGTGCTCGATCCATCTTCAACGCCTCGCGTAGACGGTTCTCAACTTCACGTTGATTACGCGATGGTGTCATATCGATAAAATCAATCACAACCAAACCACCCAAATCACGTAAGCGAAGCTGACGAGCTATCTCATCTGAAGCTTCAAGGTTGGTATTTAAAGCGGTCTCTTCTATGTCACTACCTTTGGTAGCACGTGATGAGTTGATGTCAATCGAAATCAATGCCTCGGTGTGATCAATGACGACTGAACCACCTGAAGGTAATCTGACCTCACGCTGGAAAGCAGACTCTATCTGGGATTCAATTTGGTAACGGGTAAACAGAGGGACAGTGTCGTTATAAAACTTCACCTTATTAAGGTTATGTGGCATAACCTTGCTCATGAAATCCCTGGCCTGTTTAAAGATAACCTCATCATCAATCAGGAGTTCATTGATGTCATTACGCAGATAGTCACGAATGGCACGGATAACAACATTGCTTTCCTGGTAAACAAGAAATGGAGCTGGGGTGTCAGCCGTTGCTGCTGTTACCGCTGCCCATACCTGTACCAGATAATCAAGATCCCACTGTAACTCTTCCTGTGATTTACCAACGCCTGCAGTACGAACAATGACACCCATGTCTTCAGGCATTTCAAGTTGATTCATAATGGAGCGGATCTCACTGCGATCATCGCCCTCAATTCGTCTGGAGACACCCCCGGCTCGTGGGTTGTTGGGCATTAAGACCAGATAGCGACCTGCCAGACTGATGAATGTTGTCAGAGCTGCACCCTTGTTGCCGCGCTCCTCTTTTTCAACCTGTACAACAATCTCCTGGCCTTCCTTCAGGACTTCAGCGATATTGGGACGTCCACTGACATGAACATCGGGATTAAAGTAAGTACGGGAAACCTCTTTAAGAGGAAGGAAGCCATGGCGTTCAGCACCATAGTCGATAAATGCGGCTTCAAGACTGGGTTCTACACGGGTAATACGTCCTTTGTAGATATTAGACTTTTTCTGGACTCGTGAAGCACTCTCAATATCCAGATCATATAAGCGCTGGCCGTCAACCAACGCTACACGCAACTCTTCAGGCTGAGTTGCGTTAAACAACATTCTTTTCATTACAGTTCTCTCGTGTGCTCAACCACGACCTACTACAATAAACATTGCAGTAAATGACTGTCTAATCAGACAGTTAACAACGTCTGCTGCGCGCTCTGTCTTTTATTGCGCTGCATGCCAGACTCATCCACACATTGCTTTATGATGCAGGTGCGGGAACACAAATTTGTTTTTTTAAATGAATCCAGCATACATGCCAGATCCGGGTATCTTTTACTTTTTTAGTCCGCGGACGTTATAGTGTTTTGCCAAGCGGAGCGGTTTTTTTAATCCACCATTCTCGGTTACTAATTACATTTATTTATAAGGGTGGAAAGCGAAACAATATAACAGTCTTGTTGAGCAGCATCAATGAAATAAACACCTGCAAACCTGTTTATAGTCTCTATTTGTTCCTAAAGTTAGGCATACAGACTTAAACTGGGGCGATTTCACATGTAAACTCCGCCACAAACTGAAATAGTGTATAGGAATATCAGATTAAGTCGGATATTCCTTTAGTACAAGAAGCAAGACGTAAATCACAACATTACGTCGTAGCGTCCCTGAGAGGTCCTGGATGGACTTGTTCAGGGTTTCCTTGATAACAGACAAGAGACTGAATGAACGCAAATAAGTTTAACAAGGTACAGGAGTTGACAATCAATGAGTCGAGTGATGGGCAACGTATCGATAATTTTTTGATAAAAATCCTAAAAGGTGTACCTAAAACCAGAATCTACAGACTTTTGCGTAAAGGTGAGTTGAGGGTTAATAAAGGCAGAATCAAACCAAACTATAAGTTAAAGCTGGGAGATGTTGTCCGTGTACCACCTATTCGGGTTTCAGAAGAGTCGGTGAATAAACCTGGTAAAAATGTCCTGGATTTATTGCAGCAGGCAATATTGTTTGAAGATAGCCGTTTTCTGATTCTCAATAAACCCTCTGGTATTGCAGTTCATGGAGGGAGTGGTCTGAGTTATGGAGTTATTGAAGGCTTACGAGCACTCAGGCCAGATGCTCCCTATCTGGAGTTGGCTCATCGTATTGATAGGGAGACTTCCGGTATTCTGGTGATTGCCAAACGGCGTAGTGGCCTGCGTGCTTTTCAAATGTTAATGACTTCAAATGGAATCGAAAAGCACTATCTGGCCTTGGTTAAAGGGATCTGGAATGGTGGTGAACGAAAAATCAACTTGCCTTTACTGAAAAACACCCTCAAATCAGGCGAACGGATTGTTAAAGTTGATAGTGAGGGTAAAAAGGCCTTAAGTATTTTTAAACCACTGGAAACATATACTAATGCTTCATTGGTGGAAGTGCAGATTATCACCGGCAGAACCCATCAGGTGAGGGTACATGCGCAGGAGTCGGGACATCCGATAGCCGGGGATCCAAAATATGGAGATGATATGTTTAATAAACAGATGGCAGATTTGGGGTGTAAACGCCTGTTTTTGCATGCAAGCAAAATCCGGTTTACCTTAGAGGATGTGATGACCTATGAGTTTGAAGCACCATTAGAAACCACTTTAAAGAGTGTTTTGGAAAAGTTAAGAGATGAGTAAGACCTTTAAACTGCTGGTATTTGACTGGGATGGGACGGTAATGGATTCGGAATCTCGCATAGTCGCCTGTGTGGATGCAGCGATTGCAGATCTCGATTTGCCCCAACGTAGTATCGATGAAGTAAAAAATATTATTGGTCTGGGGCTCAAGGAGGCAGTACAAACTCTCTTTCCCGGTAGTGGAGATGAGCTGTTACAAAACATTGTTGAACGATATCGTTATCACTATCTAACGGTTGATAAAACACCTTCACCGCTTTTTCCGGGAGCCAGAGAGACTCTCAAACAGCTCAATGAAGCTGGATATTTACTGGCGGTGGCTACCGGAAAAGGGCGGGCAGGGCTTGAAAAGGTGTTTGAGGAAACCAACACCAGAGAGTTTTTTGTGACGTCCCGCTGTGCTGATGAGAGTTTATCCAAACCGCACCCACAGATGCTGGAAGCGGTTATCGACTTTTGTGGCGTCATGCCGGATGATACCCTGATGATTGGTGATACCGAATATGATATGCAAATGGCAGTAAACGCCAACGCCTCAGCACTGGCTGTTTGCTATGGTGTACATACACCGGAGAGGTTGATGCAATCACAACCACTGGGTTGTGTTGAATCGATTACAGATATTCCTTTGTGGCTACAACAATATTCCAGATAAATGAGCAATGTTTAATAAAAAAGAACCAGAAGAATACGATATTGAGTGGGAACGGGATTTAATCAATCGCCTCAGCTTTGCCTCACTGGCGGAGCAACGTCGCAACCGTCGTTGGGGAATATTCTTTAAATTCCTGCTGTTTGGCTATCTATTTTTGCTTCTCTATCTGGCGATGCAAAGCCCGGATTTATCAGAAAGTTCTTTAACCGGCTCTGAACATACAGCGGTAATCAATATCGACGGACTGATCTCTGATGCAACTGAAGCAAATGCAGAAACCATTATTGAAGGTCTTAATGATGCCTATGATGATAGCAATACCAAAGGAATCGTCTTACGCATTAACAGCCCTGGCGGTAGTCCGGTGCAGTCAGATTATGTCTACAAAGAGATCATGCGACTTAAATCACAGCACAAGGGGATCCCGCTTCATGCGGTGATCGTCGATGTAGGTGCTTCGGGTGCATACTATATAGCTGCTGCGGCAGATAATATTTACGTCAACCCTTCCAGTATTGTTGGCTCTATTGGTGTTTTGATGAACGGTTTTGGCTTTACTTCCGCAATGGATAAACTTGGCGTTGAGAGGCGTTTGTTAACAGCCGGTGATAATAAGGCTGCCCTGGATCCGTTCTCACCACTGAAACAGGATGAAGTTGAACATGTCAAAGGGCTGTTAAATACTATCCATCAAGAGTTTATCAGCGCCGTTAAACAAGGACGTGGTGAGAGACTTCAGGAGGCTTCCCATCCTGAATTGTTTAGTGGATTATTCTGGTCAGGTCGCGAAGGTATTGAGCTCGGACTGGCTGATGCGATTGGTGATGTAAACTATGTTGCTCGGGAAGTGATAGGTGTTGAGGAAGTAAAGGATTTCACCCCAAAACCAGATTTGTTTAAACGTTTTGCCGATCGTATTGGTGCCAGTGCTGCAAATGTCTTGCTGCAAACCGGTACAAATGGCTTTCTGGGTATTCGATAGCTACGCTTGAGTTGTTACCGATAACCACAACAGAACCTAAAAGATTAATCAAATTCCATAAGGTTTCATCTTAGTGATACATGCAGTTGAAAATGCCAGGATATGGCAACAGCAACCACACAATCCTGTGTCGGCAACACAATATGTTGTGATCGATACGCCTGTGAAAATGCGTCGGGGAGGAGAGCTTACCCAGGTCAAGATCGCCTATGAAACATGGGGTGAATTAAACACCGCTCGTGATAATGCGGTGCTTGTATTTACTGGACTGTCCCCTAGTGCGCATGCCGCCTCTTCAAAAGCGGATCCCTCCAATGGTTGGTGGGAATTTATGATTGGGCCGGATAAACCCATTGATAGTAATCGTTTCTTTATTATTTGTGTCAACTCACTAGGTAGTTGTTTTGGCTCAACCGGTCCTTCTTCAATTGATCCTCAAACAGGTGAAATGTATCGTCTGAATTTTCCAGAGTTGTCAGTGGAAGATATCGCTGCATCGGGTCGTGCAGTAATTCGCGCCTTGGATATACCTACATTAAAGGCTGTCATTGGTGCCTCACTCGGTGGTATGACCGCCTTAGCTTATATGGTGCATTACCCGAGTGAAACAGAGCACCTGGTATCAATTTGTTCAGCGGCTAAAGCAGCACCGTTTGCCATTGCGATACGATCACTGCAACGGGAAATTATTAGAAATGATCCAATGTGGCAGAATGGGAATTACCCGCTTGACCAAGAACCAACCGAAGGGATGCGCCTTGCAAGAAAACTGGGCATGATCTCCTATCGTTCACCTGAAGAGTGGGATGAGCGTTTTGGACGGGATATGTTACCTAAACAGGATCAATCCCAACCATTCGATGCAGAATTTCAGATCGAAAACTATCTGGAAACCAGTGCGCAAAGGTTTGTTGGAACATTTGATGCCAACTCCTATCTCTACTTGTCTCGAGCAATGGACTGGTTTGATCTGGCAGAACATAATGAGCGTTTAATTGCCTTGTCAGAGGTCAGTTCAGGAAAGAAAGCTCTGGTGATTGGCGTTGAAACTGATCTATTGTTCCCACTACACCAGCAGCGTTGTGTAGCTGATCTGATGACAGAAAGTGGTCTGGATGTCAGTTTTATTGAACTGCCATCGCTACAGGGACATGATGCATTTCTGGTCGATCGTGCTCATTTCAACCCGGTTGTAGAGATGTTTTTTAAACAAATATAGATAGCCACCTGATCAGATCAGAGTTTCCTTGTTTAGATAATGAATTGGAGTAAAAATTATGGCCAGAACCCCATCTACCATGTTGTCTCTGGGTGTTGATGCCCCTTCATTTGAGCTGATTGAACCGAAAACAGGTCAGTATATTTCCATTTCACAGTTTAGTGGGCGGCCGGTTATGGTCATGTTTATCTGTAATCACTGCCCCTATGTGTTACATATTATTCAGAAATTGACTGAAGTTGCTGACACTTATACCCACGAAGGGGTACAGTTTGTCGCAATTAATAGCAATGATGTGATTAACTATCCCGACGATAGCCCGGAAAAGATGGTGGAATTCTCTGCTACTTACCAATTTAACTTTCCATATCTTTATGACGAATCACAAGAAGTTGCCAAGGCATATCGCGCTGCATGTACACCGGATCTATTTTTATTTGATAACGATCACAAGCTGGTTTATCGCGGACAGTTTGATGACTCGCGACCTCGTAATGATGCTCCTGTAAGCGGGAATGATTTAACGGATGCATTAAAAGCACTTATTGCAGGTTTTCCTGTACCTGAAGATCAAAAACCCAGTTTGGGGTGTAATATCAAATGGAGAGCAGGGAATGCACCTGAATATTTTGGATAAATGTTCCTTATAAAATCCTGTCTGATGTTAGACTTGATAAAAGAATTTTAAAAAAACAGGAGAGTACGCGGTGAAATTATTAGTATGGGATAAAACACTGAGTGTTCAGGTGGATGAAATCGATGATGACCATCGAAAACTTGTCGAACTATTTAACCTCCTCACTCGTTCTATAGCAGATAGAGAGCCGTATAACTATATTGAAGCAGTGCTTGAAGAATTGCTTAACTATACTGTATGGCATTTTAAGCATGAAGAGCGACTAATGCTCAAATATGCTTATAAAGGTCTTCATGAGCATAAGATAGAACATCAAGAGTTAATTAAGAGTGCCATTTCTTTACAGCAGAAGTTTGTACATTCTGATCAATCGTTGTCGAGTGAAGATATTGAATTTCTGGAGTTATGGCTAACCGGGCATATTTTAGGCGCGGATATGGAATTGGGCACCTTTCTTAGTAATGTGATGTAATCTGACTCCCCCAGCTCCTGATAGTATATAAGCACGGATGAAAAACATTACGGTTATTACCAGTTAAAAATCTGTTTAAAGTTATGAAGCTATGATTGCCTGAGTCATTACAGCCAGACTTTTTTCTTTTTTTATATGATCAAATAAACGGGCTGCTTCAGGAACCGTGTATTGCATCATTGAGAGCCACTGTTTAAGACGTGGCTGGATTGCTTTTGCATCCTCCTCGCTATTACTTACCATCAGTTCTACCAGTTTGAGCAGATGTTCCCGAAGTTGTGGCCATTTAAGTGGTGCAAAATGTTGATGATTGATGTGCGATCGGATCATTTGTGCCAGGTATGGGGATACGATAGCACCTCTGGCAAGCATGAAATGATCAAATCCACTCAGTGCCTGTACCTGTTTGAATGACTCCACATCAACAATGTCACCATTAGCAACCAGGGGCAATGATGTCGCCTCTCTTGCTTTTTGAAACCATTCCCAGCGAGCAGGGACATGATAACCATCCATTTTGATACGTGCATGCAGGGTGATCAGGGAAACCCCGGCAGATTCCAGGGCGTTTAAAACCTCATAAAATCGAGAGGTATCAGTAAAACCTAGTCTGATCTTTGCAGTCAATGGAATCGCAGGATCAAGGGCTGCACGGGTGGTTGATGTGATTTTAAAAATAGATTGTGGATCATCAAGTAGTGCCGCACCTGCTTTTTTATAGTTCACCGGTTTGGAAGGGCAGCCAAAATTGAGATCAATGCCATAGGCACCCATTTCGGCGGCTAATTGGGCATTCTCAGCCATCAATGTTGGATTATTCCCTAGAAACTGTACATAAACCGGTGTGCCCGCAGTGGTTGTGCAACCGTGTTGTAACTCTGGAACATAACGTCGAATGACTCTTTTGGGATGAAGGCCCTGGGTTACACGAATAAACTCGGTGACACACCAGTCATAACCACCAATATCGGTTAGGACACGTCGCATATACGGGTCTATCAGACCTTGCATTGGTGCGAGAATCAGTTTAATCATGGAAAACTTCTATCGTTGTTAAAAAGGAGCGGATTATGACATCACAACAGGCGAAAGAGAAACTGGCTAGTTTTGCCGAGCCTGATCGCATTCCTGATTTACAACGTTTTTTTAAAACCAAAAAGGGGGAGTACGCAGAGGGTGATCTATTTATCGGGGTGCGTGTACCAAATATCAGAAAATGCGCCAAAGTCATGCAGCAACTCGCAATAGAAGATCTAATTGATTTGCTACAATCACCTATCCATGAAGAGCGTCAATTAGCCCTGTTCATTATGGTGATACAGTTTAATAAAGGGGATGAGAGACAGCGCAAGCTGATATTTAATAACTATATTGAGTACCGTCAATATATCAATAACTGGGATTTGATTGATGTAACAGCCAAACATATTGTCGGTGGCTGGTTAGCTTATCTCGCTGATTATACCTTACTGGATACATTGGCACACTCTTCCAATATTTGGGAGCGGCGTATGGCGGTTCTTGCAACATTTAACTTCATTAGTGCACACCAGTTTGAAGTTTCACTCCATCTTGCAGAAATTTTAGTAGATGATGCAGAGGATCTCATTCAGAAAGCTGTCGGCTGGATGTTGCGTGAGATAGGAAATCGCGATAAAGCTGTGGAAGTTAAATTCCTCAAACACCATTACATTTCTATGCCGCGAGCCATGTTGCGCTATGCGATTGAAAAGTTCCCGGAATATCAACGCAGGCAATACCTTGCAGGAAAAATATAATAATTGACAAGTATGGTTGGTTAATAGGCATAATTAAATCTTATTTGCAGTTATTCCATTGCTACATAGGAGAAAATTCATGAAACAGGCAATGTTGTTTTTACTGACACTCGTAGCCTTTAATCTACAAACCCATGCTGCAATCATAGGTGAAGAGATCACTTACCAGTCAGACGGACAAACCATGCAGGGCTATATCGCCTATGATGATCAATTCAAAACTAAACGCCCTGGAGTTCTGGTTGTGCACGAATGGTGGGGCCACAACAGTTATGCACGTAAACGTGCCGATATGTTGGCTGAGTTGGGATATGTCGGTTTTGCAATCGATATGTATGGCGATGGCAAAAAGACACATCATCCTAAAGAGGCTGGCGCTTTTTCAAAAGCAGTAAAATCCAATATGCCTATGGCTGAAAAACGTTTTCATGCTGCACAAACATTACTGTCACAACATAATATGGTTGAACCGAAAAGTATTGCAGCAATGGGCTACTGTTTTGGAGGTGGGATTGTACTGGAGATGGCAAGACGTGGTGCTGATCTAAAAGGCGTTGCCAGTTTCCATGGTAGTCTGAAAACATCTACTCCAGCAGATAAACACACTATCAAGGCAAAGGTGCTGGTTGCTAATGGAGCATCTGATCCCTTTGTAAAAGCTGAAGACATTAGCAACTTTCATCAGGAGATGAAGCAGGCAAATGTTAGTTACCAGTTATTTAATTACGAAGGAGCCAAACACAGCTTCACCAATCCGGAGGCTGACCAATTTGCGCAGCAGTTTAATATGCCATTGGGGTATAATAAACAAGCGGATGAACAATCGTGGCAAGCACTCCAAAGATTTTTAAACGAGATTTTCTAAAGGTATTACCATGAATCCAATTCTGATTGCGATTATTGCAGTTGTTGTGTTGATACTGGGCTTTCAGTATCTGGTACTTCGTGCTGCAAAGAAACATCAGGGTGAACAGGTGCCACAACTGGAGGGTTCAATGGCCGAAAGGATCACTGCTTATGACAAGGTGGTGCTCTATTTTACCAGTGCATCCTGTGGTGTATGTAAACCGGTAACACCTATTGTTGAGCAGTTCGAACAAGAAGGAAAAAGTATTATTAAGATAGATATTGGTGAACACATGGCTGTAGCTCGTGCCTATCATATCAAGGCAACACCTACATGGGTTGTCGTTGAAAATGGCGTATTAAGTGAAATATATCTGGGTGCACGAAATAAAAAGGGTATAGAAGCTCTACTTTCATAACGGCTATCTTGACGGTGACCAATAACTCTAAAACAGTTTCAACGACACAATTCCTTAACAGAGAATACCTGTTTATCTGGCTGGTAGCATTGATTGGAATTACCGTTAGCCTGCTCTCGTTTTTTATTTTAAATCAACAGGTCAAAGAGCAAGCTGAACAGGAATTTAAATGGGTTGCTCATAATCGTAATAACCTGATTCAATATAGTATTGACCGTAAGTTAGAGTTGGTGAAGGATATTAGAGACTATTATCAAGCATCAGCTGATATCAATATCGTTCAACATAGTCAGTTTTTGCAAGCACTGATTCAGCGCAACTCCGGTATTGAGATTTTAGGTCTAATACTTGATAGATCGCATAAAATCCAACAGGTTGGTGAAGTAGAGTGGTTAAATCTCTCACCGAACTATACATTGATGTATGTGCAGAAGGATGAGCATCATCAACTGCCATTGCCTAAAGAAATTATCATCGATGAGCTAATGCAACTGATTTCACAATCGTTTCAGGATAATGCTCTGGTTGTTAGTGAAAGAGTCGCTCTGCAATTCTACAACAATACGTATGCAGTTATGGTAATGATACCTGTTGATAACTTTACAGATGATGTGACTTCAAATGGTGATTTTGTTGTTGCAATGCTCAATCTTAATGCTTTAACACATTCAGCAATAAGCTATCTTGAACCAAGAGGGGTGAACATTTTAATTGAAGATGAAATCTCATATGGTGAAAAACAGTTTCTGGCCTATTACCCTAGTCGTTTAACACCTACACAAACAGCCGCACAAATTCCCACCCAACTTGACATTAATCACTCGGTCCATCTAAGTCAGAACATTGAGCTTGGAATGCGACGATGGAAAATTACCGCATTTACAAACAGTCAATTTAAAAGTGCCGAGGCTTTTTCTCAAGGTGCCTACTTTGTTCTTTTTGCAGGACTGTTATTGACCTTGTTGTTGGCGTTCTATCTTTGGCGTACTAAACAAGGTGTTGCCGAACGTCTGATGATGAATCAGAAATTACGCGATCGTGAACAGCTATTTTCACAAATGACAGAAACATCTGATGACGTTTTCTGGGCAATGTCTGAATCTAAAAAAGAGTTTATCTACATCAGTCCTGCAGTGAAACATATTTGGGGTATAGAGGCGGAGGAGATATACCAAAACCCTGAACGTTATATTAATGCCATTGAAGAGGAGGATCGTGGGCAATGGTTGAAAATGATAAGCCCTAAACAATGGGATAAGGAATCAACAGAATCAATTTATAAAGTCAGGCGCAGCGATGGTTCCTATCGTTGGATAAGAGATAATGCATTTCCAGTATATAACGAAGATGGTCAGATCATACGCCTGGTAGGTATCGCTGAAGATATTACAGAAAAGAAGCAGGCTGATGATGCTTTGCGGGATTCAGAAATGAAACTACGCACAATCTTTAACCAGTCACCAGATCGGATTATGACTGTAGATAAAAAGGGTGTTGTTATCTTAATGAATAGTGGCGCAGCACTTGAAATTTCAGATATGAAGAGTATAGGGGTAAACTCTTCAGCTTTGCTTCCAAAAGCCTATCAGCAGGAATACATGAATTTGTTAAAACGGGTGTTTGCAAATGGGGAGATCAACTATTTGCAATATACCCAGGAAGAAGATCACACCTGGTGGGAAATCCGCATGGTTCCTGTATTTGAACGTGATCAGGTTCAGGTTGCCATGGTTATTGCAACAGATATTACAGAGAAGCGTCAGTTGGTTAGTCAGACTATTCGACATGCACGGCTGGCAACCATTGGTATCTTATCCGCAGGTATTGCGCATGAGGTAAACAATCCTAACAATGCGATACAAACCAGTGCTTCTTTGCTTAGCCGGGTATGGAAAGATACTTTACCGGTGCTAAGAAACTATTACCAAAACCACGGTGATTTTTCGTTAGGTGGATTATCATTTGCCGAAGAGGGAGAAAATCTTGTTACCTTAATTGATGAGCTAAAACAAAATTCCTATCGAATAAAATCAATCGTCCAAAACCTCAGGCATATGGGTAAAAGAGATCAGGATGATTTAAGTATCAAGATATCCATTAATGACGTGATTGTTAGCGCAGCAGGGATTCTCGCAGAGACCATCAACAAATCGACCAGACACTGGCAAATGCAGTTAAGCGATGATTTACCTGTGATTCGAGGTAACTTTCAGCAACTTGAGCAGGTTGTTATTAATATTGTACTCAATGCCTTGCAGTCATTGTCGGATCCTGAACAGGGTGTATCTATTAGTACAAGGTTTGATGTGGGTAGAGAGGCTATTGTGTTTACAGTTATAGATGAGGGTGTAGGCATTGCTCCTGATACTCTGGAAAAAATTACCGAGCCTTTTTATACAACCCGACACCATAGTGGTGGCACAGGTCTGGGTTTATCCATATCATCGACGATTATTGAAAACCATAACGGAATTATTGAGTTTAAATCGAGTCCAGGTAATGGAACACGTGTAACTGTATCCATACCTGTCGATAAACAGGTCTAATCATGAATCAACACATTAAATCCAGCACACTACCATTAGTTATTGTTGACGACGAAGTAACTGTATTGCGTAGCACCAAATTATTGCTTGCTGCAACGGGTATCAAGCCAATTAGAACGTTAGATGATAGCCGACAACTCCTACCTTTACTGGCCTCAGAAGAGGTTGCGGTTATTGTGCTGGATTTGATGATGCCACATCTTTCGGGTAAAGAGTTGTTACCCGAAATCATCAAACACTATCCTGAGATCCCTGTTGTTGTGATGACTGCGATTCAGGATGTTGAGCTGGCTGTTGATTGTATGAAAGAGGGGGCTTTCGACTATCTGGTCAAACCGGTTGAGGAGAGTCGATTAATATCTTCTGTAAAACGTGCACTTGAGGTTCGTTCTTTAAGAAAGCAGGTAAATGTGCTGAAAAACTACCTGCTTACCAATAAGCTGGAACATCAGTCCCTATTTGCATCGTTTGATACAATCAGTAAAAAAATGCATGCGGTATTTCAATACGCTGAAGCCATTGCCGGTTCTAATGAACCTGTATTGATTACCGGCGAAACTGGCGTTGGTAAAGAGTTGCTAGCCAGTACCATACATCAACTAAGCGGGCGTAAAGGCGAGCTTATTCCAGTGAATGTGGCGGGTCTTGATGACCAACTCTTCTCTGATACCCTTTTTGGACATGTTAAGGGAGCATATACCGGTGCGATAGATTCGCGTAAAGGTCTAATCGCTTCAGCCGCAGGTGGAACCCTGTTTCTGGATGAAATTGGTGATATGGCTCCAGCATCGCAGATAAAACTACTGCGTTTACTTCAGGAAAAAAGATATTTCCAGCTGGGTTCTGATATAGCCAATAATAGTGATGTCCGGATTATCTGTGCCACTAACCGTGATCTACATCAACTGATGGCTAATGAACAGTTCAGATCTGATCTCTATTTCCGTCTATCAGTGCACCAGATTGAACTTCCCCCCCTACGTGAACGTAAGGAAGATTTGCCATTACTGGTTGAGCGTTTTGTCGCGGCAGCATCTACCGCAATGAATAAGGAGCATCCTCAGGTTCCGGTGGAACTCTTTGATTTACTTGGTATATATCCGTTTGACGGCAATATTCGGGAGCTAAGGGCTATGGTTTATGATGCTGTTGCGGCTCATCGTACAGGGCAAACCCTATCATTACAGCGTTTCAGAAATACGGTGGAAAGGAATAAACAACTGAAATCCAACGATGAAAAACTGGCTAATAACCCTGAAAGTGACAGTCTGTTTTTAATTCCGGGTCAATTTCCTACCTTGGCCCAATCAGAGACTGAGCTGGTAAAAGAGGCGATGCGACGAGCTAATGGAAACCAGGGGGTTGCTGCCATTTTACTGGGTATTTCTCGTCCGGCGCTTAATCGTCGCTTATCACGTGATCGAGAATCATTCTGAATCCAGAGTAGGTGGGGGTGTAACCAAACAAACCTACTTGAAACACTTCATTCAATTGAGATGGTGTGAACCCCATTTATAACAAGGTTCGAAAGTCATTTTCACGCAGTTTAATTATTGGCCTCATTTCATTTTGTTACACCCCCTTACTGCATGTCATCAAGCTTGATAAAATCTATAAGCTACTGTTATTTAAACTAATAATAAGTATTGAGAACATTGGTCTGGATCTTGCTCTTTAGGTTTTATTTACCTAACGAGGAATCTAGAAATGCATGATGTGACCAAGAATCATTATGAAAAGTCTAATAACCCAGGCACTCAACAAAAACACCAGCAAAACATAATTAGCCTAAAGCAACATTTTGGGAAAATTATTGTGGCAGCACTTTTATTGATAGCCCTGGCAGTAGTCTCGGTTTCAGATGGTTCTGAAGGAAAGATTGAATCCCATGCTCATATGTCACTTAAGCAATAGTCACTACAGATGAGGATAATTCGATATATATCACACTTCTTTTCGCCATTGTTGACTTGTTTGCTTGTGTATATAAAATGCGCGCACTTTTTGCAGTAACTTACAATGTGAGATATTAAATGCTTAGAAGAATCCTTTTACCCTCGATATTATTGCTCCTTGCTTATGGCTTTTGGGTAAGTCCCAATTTTAAAGAGATATCGGCTGGAGTATCGATATTTCTCTTTGGAATGCTGGCGCTTGAAGAAGGCTTTAAGGCATTTACTGGTGGAACCCTGGAAAGGGTGTTGCGTAAAAGCACCAATAAAATGTGGAAAAGCCTGACATTTGGTTTTACCGCAGCTACTGTGATGCAGTCCAGTTCCCTGGTTTCTGTTATTACCATATCTTTTTTGAGTGCTGGATTAATCGGACTAGTTGAAGGTCTTGGTATAGTTTTTGGTGCAAATGTTGGTACCACAACAGGCGCATGGTTAATTGCAGGTTTTGGTTTGAAAGTAAAGATTTCAGCCTATGCAATGCCAATGCTGGTATTTGGTGTGGTGCTGATTTTCCAGAAATCAAAATCACTCAAAGGAGTTGGCTATATTCTTGCTGGGCTTGGCTTCCTGTTTCTGGGGATCCACTTCATGAAAGAGGGATTTGAAGCTTTCCAGAATCAAATCAAGTTAACCGACTATGCAATGGATGGTTATGCGGGCGTACTGACCTTTACTCTGATTGGTATCGTTGCCACCATTATTATGCAATCCAGCCATGCAACCCTGGTGCTGGTCATTACCGCACTATCGGTACAACAGGTCACCTATGAGAATGCACTGGCGTTAGCAATTGGAGCCAATGTAGGTACAACCATCAGTGCGGTTCTGGGTTCATTAACATCCAATGTTGAAGGCCGCAGACTCGCGCTGGCAGATGTACTTTTCAAGGTCGCAGCAGGAATAGTATTTATTATCTTCATCAATCAGATCATTGTGGTGGTTGATGGCATATCCAGCATGATTGGTTTGGCAAATGATGATTACACCATGAAACTGGCAGTATTCCATACCATCTTTAATATTGCAGGTGTGATAATTATGGTGCCTTTTGTCGATAAGCTGGTTAAGCTGGTGTCAACGGTAATGCCTGCACCAAAAGTAACCGAGGAGACTCCGATCTATTTAAGCGAAGCATCTCTGGAACTGCCGGATACTGCGATCGAGTCCGTTCGTAAAGAGGCAATTCATTTATATAACAATGCTTTTGCCATTATCGCCCATGGTTTAAGTCTGCATCGTCACGATATTCTCTCGGATAAGGATCTGGAGACTGTGGTCAAGAATGATACCAAGCCGATTGCAATCGATATTGACGAGCAATACAACCTGTATATTAAAGGCTTGTATAACGAAATCATTATCTTTATCAGTAAAGCACAGGTAGTGATGTCACCTGATCAGACCGAAGAGTTATTCGTACTGCGTGCTGCCTGTCGTGATATCGTTGAGGCAATCAAGGATATTAAACATCTACATAAGAACATGACCCGTTATATAAGTTCAGATAATGAGTACATCCGTGCTGAATATAATAAAATCAGAACGAATCTGGGTAAGGTTTTACGTCAGATCGCAACAGTTCAAGAGAACCAGAACGACTCATCAGCAATATTTATGCTTGATATGATTAAGGTGGAAATGGAAGAGAATGATATCACTGCTAACGGGATGTTGGAGGAGTTGATTCGTGAAGGTCGTCTCGCAGCAAATATGGCAACCTCATTAATGAATGACTCAGCCTATGTCTATGACATTACTAAAAATCTGGTGCAGATGGGTGAAGCACTATTTGCAACCGGTGATCAATCATTGAAAGAAGCAGAACGTGCTTTAGCTTTGACGGATGATGAGGTTGATGAGCTGATACTGGAAGAGGATGGAAAAAAATCATGAAGCTTTCACAACTGGTTAAAAAATTTAGCAACTATATGAATAAGAGTAAAAAAAACATCAACAAAAAAGATGTTAAAGCAGTGTTGAAAAAGTTGCGGAATAAAAAGCAACAATTAAAGGAAAAATTGAAAAAGGAGTCCAGGGAGAGTGCAATTCAACAGATTAAAATGGAATTGAAGATCATAAAGTTGCAGCGTAAAAAAGGATTAAAACTGTTAAAGCTCTTAAAATAAAAAAGCATAATTTCTGCTTACGCAAGGCATTTTCATTGATTGAAAATGCCTTTTGCATTTCTGGGTATGCCATTTAAAAAAATCTGACTAAAGCACTTGTAGTACAGGGTTGGATTCTGTAGCTTTTGCGCATGGAATATCCCTTTGTTCACCTTCACTTGCACACCGAATTCTCCCTCTCGGATGGATTGGTTCGGATTAAAGCTCTGGCACAGGCTGTCTCAAATGCAGGGATGCCAGCAGTTGCGATCACAGATATCAATAACATGTTTGCGTTGGTGAAATTCTACAATGCAACGCGTTCCAACGGGATCAAACCGCTCATTGGAGTAGAGCTACTCCTTAAAGATGAAAATAATGCCCAACCGGGGCGCATTATCCTTTTGTGTAAAAACAATGAAGGCTATCTTAACCTGACGCGCCTGGTTTCAAAGGGATATATCTCCGGTCAGACAAGAGGGATCCCGGTTATTCAGCGACTATGGCTAGCGCAATATGCCAAAGGATTAATAGCTCTTTCGGGAGGACGGGAGGGAGATGTTGGCAGGGCGTTACTGGCTGGAAATCGTGAGCTGGCAGCTGAATACGTAACCTGGTATTTACGCTATTTTGGTGACAGTTACTATATGGAGTTAATTCGAACAGGCAGAGAGGGTGAAGAGGAGTATTTACATGATGCTGTTGCATTAGCATCCATGATGAATGTTCCTGTTGTAGCGACTAATGATGTACGGTTTATATCTGCCAGTGATTTTGATGCGCACGAAGTTAGAGTTTGTATTCATGAGGGGCGTACACTGGATGATCCAAGACGCCCGCATCACTATACCGAACAGCAGTATTTACGTTCTCCCGAAGAAATGTCTGAATTGTTTGCAGATATTCCTGAAGCATTACAAAACAGTGTGGAGATAGCCAAACGCTGCAATGTTGAGCTCACACTGGGTAAAGCATGTCTCCCGGACTTTCCTATTCCTGATGGTCTTACCGAAAATGAGTACTTCCGTAAACTCTCACGTGAAGGGCTTGAACAACGTCTGGATACCCTTTTTGACCGAAATGCAGATAACTTCGCATCAATACGTCAGCCTTATGATGAGCGGCTGGAAATCGAGCTTAATGTCATTATTGATATGGGATTTCCCGGTTACTTTCTGATTGTTGCAGATTTTATTCAATGGGCCAAACGCAACGGGGTGCCTGTAGGACCCGGTCGTGGTTCAGGTGCCGGTAGTCTGGTGGCCTATGCATTGCTAATCACGGATCTTGACCCATTGGAATATGATTTGCTTTTCGAGCGTTTTTTGAATCCTGAACGTGTTTCGATGCCTGACTTTGATGTTGACTTCTGTATGGAAGGACGGGATCGGGTGATAGATTATGTCGCGGAACACTATGGTCGAGAAAAGGTTTCCCAAATTATTACCTATGGCACCATGGCTGCAAAAGCTGTGGTTCGTGATGTAGGTCGGGTATTGGGACACTCGTACGGTTTTGTGGATCAAATTGCAAAATTGATACCGTTTGAGGTCGGTATATCTTTAGATAAAGCCCTGGAACAGGAGGATATGCTCAGCGAGCGCTATCGTGAGGATGAAGAAGTCCGTGATTTGATCGATATGGCGCAAAAGCTTGAAGGAATTACCCGCAATGCCGGTAAACATGCAGGGGGAGTGGTCATTGCCCCAACCGAATTGACAGATTTTGCACCGCTTTATTGTGAAGAAGGTGGTCAAAGTGTGGTTACCCAGTTTGATAAAAATGATGTAGAAGCTGTGGGTCTGGTGAAGTTTGACTTTCTCGGCTTACGCACTTTAACCATTATTGACTGGGCGCTGAAGAATATTAAAAAGGCCTATCAACAGGATATTGATATTGCGACCATTCCTCTGGATGACAGTAAAACCTTTGACCTGTTAAAGGCATGCAAAACTACCGCAGTTTTTCAGTTGGAATCCAGAGGAATGAAAGAGCTGATATCACGGCTACAGCCGGATAAATTTGAAGAGATCATCGCTCTGGTTGCACTGTTTCGTCCGGGTCCGTTGCAATCAGGGATGGTGGATAACTTCATTAATCGTAAGCATGGCAGGGAAAAGGTCTCCTATCCGGATGAAAAATATCAACACGAATCCCTGATTCCTATTCTTGAACCGACATACGGTATTATTCTCTATCAGGAACAGGTAATGCAGATAGCGCAGGTCTTGTCCGGATACTCACTCGGTGGCGCTGATTTACTACGTCGTGCAATGGGTAAGAAGAAGCCGGAGGAGATGGCCAAACAGCGTGCGGTATTTGCTGAAGGTGCACAGAAGAATGGCATTGATGCGGATCTTGCAATGCGGATCTTTGATTTGGTGGAGAAGTTTGCCGGATATGGCTTTAACAAATCACACTCTGCTGCTTATGCGCTGGTTTCCTATCAAACTGCCTGGCTCAAAACCCACTATCCGGCAGCATTTATGGCAGCGGTGCTTTCAGCTGATATGGACAATACCGAAAAAGTGGTCACACTGGTTGATGAGTGTAGAGCGATGGGGTTAAAGGTTCTGGCACCCAATGTTAATGATAGTGATTATCAGTTTAAGGTACTGGATGAAAACACTATTGTATATGGATTGGGTGCAATCAAGGGGGTAGGTGAAGCTGCGATAGAGGGTATCGTTAAACAGCGAAACGAGCAGGGACCCTATACAGATCTGTTTGAGTTTTGTCGAAGGATTGATTTAAAAAAGGCCAATCGACGGGTGTTGGAATCACTTAATCGTGCCGGTGCACTTGATACCATCTCACCCAATCGTGCCACTGCTGCAGCATCGCTACCACAGGCACTGGCTCTGGCCGAGCAGGATTTGAAAAACCGTGATAATGGTATCAATGATATGTTTGGTTTTTGTGATACTCACCTCAAGGAGAGTCCTGCGCAGTTTGTGAATACAGCGGAATGGGAAGAAGACGTTCGTCTGACGGGCGAGAAAGAGACTTTAGGGCTCTATCTCACCGGACATCCACTGGATCAATACCTACAGGAACTGGATTGTTTTGTCAGCTCACCGATCGCTCAGCTAAAACCAGCTGCCAGGACAACGGTGATTATTGCCGGGCTAATCACCTCAATACGCACCACCAATACCCGTAAAGGTGATCGCATGGGTCTGGTGACAATAGATGATAAAAGTGGACGTATCGAAATTGCGATATTTCCCGAGCTCTATTTCAATACTCGGGAGTTGTTGCTTAAAGACACTATTGTGGTGATTGAAGGTGAAGTGAGTGTCGATGATTATAGTGGTGGCAATAAAATGGCAGCAAATCAGGTGTATGATATTGAAACCGCTCGTGAAACTTTTGCCAAAGCATTGATGCTGGAGGTTGAACGTTCACTCTTTGAGCAGCAATTACCCTCTCAAATAGCGCATACGATGATGCGATACAAGGAGGGAATGACTCCAGTCTTTATGCGCTACATTAATTCTGACAGTAGCGCTCTATTGCGATTTGGAAATGAGTGGCGGGTAAAACCTTCAGAGCAACTTATAAAGGAGATCAAAATGCTTTTGGGTGATGAGTGTGTAAGAGTAGAGTATGATGAGATCAATGAAAATCAGTCTTGAATAGAGATTGCTAACAAAATAGAGTAATAGTTGCGTATAATTGGTACTACTTGTCGGGAATGTCCGAGTTAAACAGTAATAGAATAAAAACTATGAACTTAAATTTTCTAGAATTTGAACAACCTATCGCTGAACTTGAAGCCAAGATCGAAGAGCTTCGCTATATTACAGATGATTCTGAGATAAATATTGGTGAAGAAATCACGCGATTGCAGGCAAAAAGCAAAAGCCTGACCGAATCGATCTTTTCCAACCTCAGTGCCTGGCAGATTTCTCAATTGGCACGTCATCCACAACGTCCGTATACCCTTGATTATGTCGATGGTATTTTTACCCATTTTGAAGAGTTACATGGCGATCGAGCATTTAAGGATGATCAGGCCATTATAGGAGGGATTGCTCGTATTGACGGACGTCCGGTAATGGTTATTGGGCATCAGAAGGGACGTGATACCAAGGAAAAGGTTCATCGTAACTTTGGAATGCCACGCCCCGAAGGCTATCGTAAGGCCTTGCGCCTGATGAAAATGGCTGAACAGTTTAAATTACCCATAATCACTTTTATTGATACTCCTGGAGCCTATCCCGGTGTGGGTGCTGAAGAACGCGGGCAGAGCGAAGCGATCGCTCGTAACCTGTTAGTTATGTCGTGTCTGAAAACCCCGATAATTTGTACTGTCATTGGCGAAGGTGGTTCTGGTGGCGCTTTAGCCATTGGTGTTGGGGATCGGGTAATGATGCTCAAATACAGCACCTATTCGGTGATCTCCCCAGAAGGTTGTGCCTCTATTTTATGGAAAAGTGCCGAAAAGGCATCCGATGCTGCTGAGGCAATGGGAATTACCTCGGACCGTTTACTGGAACTTGGTCTGATTAACCGCGTAATTCCAGAACCTCTCGGTGGTGCACATCGGGATCCGGATAAAATGGCTGCAACTTTAAAGCAGGTGTTAATCGAAAACCTCGAATATTTCGATACTATGGATGAGGCACAAATGCTGGATGAACGTTATCAACGTTTAATGTCATTCGGCAACTTTGAATCTTAGCCAGATACCATTTTTATGAATACTCAATCGGAGGCGGGCATATGGCTAAAATCAGCTTTGATCCCGCCTCCCTGCTCAGTCATCTAACGCCATATTTAACTGCTAACCGTTGGCTGGTTGCTTTCAGTGGCGGAGTAGATTCAACTGTTCTTCTATTTGCACTTAAGCAACTGGCTAAAACAGAACCATTACCACCGCTGTTAGCGGTTCATATTAATCACCATATATCCCCCGACTCTGAGCTATGGGCTCAACAATGTGGTGAGTTTTGTCGCAAATATCAGATTGATTTTCAATGCTATGATGTTTCGTTAAACAATATTAAAAACACTGGTTTGGAAGCAGCAGCCAGAGTTGCACGTTATCAGCAATTTGAACAACTGATTGCCGATAACGAGTGCTTGCTATTGGGCCATCATCAAAATGATCAGGCTGAAACTCTGTTGTTACAAACCCTGCGAGGAGGGGGCGTACATGGGCTAGCAGCGATGCCACAGAGTAAACCCTTCGCTAATGGGACAATGTTACGACCAATCCTGCAATACTCACGTTCTGCGCTGAGGGCATATGCACTGGAGAAGCAACTGTCCTGGATAGAAGATCCTAGCAATCAACACACACAATATGAAAGAAATTACATTCGCCATCAGCTTATTCCGCAATTGCAGCAAAGGCGATCGGGTGTGGTTGAAGTTCTCTCACGTAGTGCGTCCCATTTTGCACAAAGTGCACATATCCTGGATGAAGTAGGAAAGAGTGATTTGAGCACAATTGTTGCTGATCAAAACACAGTAATTAATATTCCCCGGTTATTGATGTTATCCATTGCCAGACAACACAATGTGATTCGCTACTGGATACATCAGGAGGGTTTCCAGTTTCCAAACAGTCGCTGGCTTGAGCAGTTGTTCCATAGTGTAATTCCAGCGGCAGTAGATCGCACTCCAGTACTGGAGCTGGAATATGGTGAGGTCCGGCGTTTTCATCAACATCTTTATCTGTTACCGCCTATACCTACGCCACCTGAATCAATGAAATTACTTCAATGGCAAAAAACCATAAAACTACCAGCAGATCTGGGGAACCTGGCTTTCAAAATGGTAATGGGCGGTGGTATTGCACAGCATTTTTTATATAACGCCAATGTGGTTGAGATCGTATGGCGCAAAGGTGGAGAAATTATTGTCTTAAAAGATGGGCATCACCATCAGCTAAAGAAGCTGTTTCAACAAAAATCGATCCCGCCTTGGGAACGGGATCTCATTCCATTAATACAAATTGATGGCGAACTGGCACAAGTCGCATCTTATTGGACAGATAACAAATTCAGAGCCACTACTACCGAAGCAGGGATAGAATTTCAGTGGTGGCGATGAAACCTTGGATTATTACTGTCTTGCTGAGTTGATCCGGTGATGAGATTACCTGGATGATAATCGATGGTATATTCGTCTTAAGCCTGATCTAATTGCCCTGTTTGACGGTGTCACCTCTAAGCTATTTCAAAAAATTATTGATATCAGTCATAAAAATAGTTTCTATTGTTGCTTGTATGCCATTGAAATAATTGTCAAAAACAAGGAGAATTAGCGCGTCTTCGATATAACCCAACCGCTTAACTTCTAGTCGCAATTACATGACAAAATATGTGTTTATTACAGGTGGTGTTGTCTCTTCTCTTGGAAAGGGGATCGCATCTGCTTCACTGGCAGCAATACTTGAAGCCAGAGGCCTCTCTGTCACTCTTCTAAAGCTTGACCCTTACATCAATGTTGACCCCGGAACCATGAGTCCGTTTCAGCATGGTGAAGTTTTTGTAACCGAAGATGGTGCAGAAACCGACCTGGATCTCGGTCATTACGAACGGTTTGTTCGTACTACAATGAAGCAAAGCAATAACTTCACAGCAGGACGTATTTACGAAAACGTGATACGTAAAGAGCGTCGTGGGGACTATTTAGGAGGTACAGTACAGGTTATCCCCCATATTACAGACGAGATAAAACTGAAGGTTATTGAGGGTTCCAGAGGCTTTGATGTATCCATGGTGGAAATTGGCGGTACAGTAGGTGACATCGAATCCCTGCCATTTCTGGAGGCGATACGTCAAATGGGTGTGGAACTGGGACATGACAATGTTCTGTATATGCACCTGACCTTGCTTCCATATATCCCGACAGCAGGCGAGCTTAAAACGAAGCCAACACAGCACTCAGTAAAAGAGTTGCGTTCGATAGGTATTCAGCCGGATGTCTTGATCTGTCGCTCGGATCACCCTTTGCCTGATGAAGAACGCCGGAAGATTGCACTCTTTACCAATGTTGAGAGTCGGGCAGTTATATCTGCAGTGGATGTTGATTCCATCTATAAGATTCCTATGGAACTCTATGCACAACATCTGGATCAGATTGTTTGTGAAAAGTTGCGAATTGAAGCTCCTGAGGCTGATTTGGGTGAGTGGCGTGCAGTTGTCGATGCGCAAGAGAATCCAAATGGTGAAGTGACCATTGCTATGGTCGGTAAATATATCGATCTGACTGAGGCTTATAAATCTCTCTCTGAAGCACTGATCCACGCAGGCTTACAGACACGTACTAAGGTAAAGATCGTCTATATTGATTCTGAAGACCTTGAGTCAGATGGCTTGAGTGTATTGGATAATATGAACGCAATCCTTGTGCCAGGTGGTTTCGGTGAGCGAGGTGTTGAAGGAAAAATTTCAGCAGTAAAGTATGCCCGTGAACACAAAATTCCTTATTTGGGGATCTGTCTTGGTATGCAGGTAGCGGTTATTGAGTATGCACGTAATGTAGCCGGACTTGATGGTGCGCATAGTAGTGAGTTTAAGCAGAATACTCCTCATCCGGTAATTGCATTGATCACTGAATGGAAAACAGCCAATGGTGAAATAGAAAAACGTTCACATGACTCAGACTTGGGTGGCACCATGCGTTTGGGTGGTCAGAATTGTGTGCTGGTTGATTCGAGTAAAGTCAAAGCGCTTTATGGCAAGGATATGATTGTTGAGCGTCATCGTCACCGTTATGAATTTAACAACAACTATCGTGATCAATTACAGGCAGCTGGATTGCGATTTACCGGATTATCCGAAGATAATAACCTGGTTGAAGTGATTGAGCTGGATGATCATCCGTGGTTTGTTGCCTGCCAGTTTCATCCGGAATTTACCTCAACTCCCAGAGATGGACATCCTCTCTTTAGTGGCTTTGTTATGGCTGCACGTAGTCACGGCGGGGTTTAGTTACACATGGAATTATGTGGATATAAAGTAGGTTTGGACAGGCCGCTGTTTCTCATAGCAGGACCTTGTGTTATTGAATCTGAAAAGCTGATCATGGATAGTGCCGAAGTACTGAAAGAAATGGCAGATGATCTCTCATTGCCGTTTATCTTCAAATCCTCTTTTGATAAAGCTAACCGAACATCGACCAAAAGTTTTCGAGGACCCGGTATGGAAGAGGGGCTAAGAATACTACAACGGGTAAAAGATGAGTTTCAGCTTGCAGTATTAACCGATGTCCATGAGGATACACCTCTGGATGAGGTCGCATCGGTGGTAGATGTGTTACAAACTCCGGCGTTTCTTTGTAGGCAGACCAACTTTATTCAACAGGTGGCTGCTCAAGGCAAACCGGTCAATATTAAAAAAGGGCAATTCCTTGCGCCGTGGGATATGTCCAATGTAATTAATAAGGCGAAAGAGACAGGCAACCAGCAAATCATGGTTTGTGAGCGTGGCGTATCCTTTGGATACAACACACTGGTTTCTGATATGCGATCACTCGTCGCAATGCGTGATACAGCCCCCGTTGTTTTTGATGCAACCCATTCTGTCCAGCAACCTGGAGGTCTTGGCGGTGCATCTGGTGGTGAGCGTCGATATGTCCCGGTTCTGGCACGCGCTGCTGTTGCCGTTGGTGTTGCCGGACTATTTATTGAGACACACCCTGATCCTGAAAATGCACTAAGTGATGGCCCGAATATGTTGCCATTGGCAATGCTGCCGCAACTGATGAGTAAACTCCAGATGATTGATCATATGGTCAAATCTCAGGGGTTTGATGAGCAGCATTTATCCTGATAGTACAGGCAGTACTAAGAATTTAACCTGATGTGAAGTGAAATGAGTGAATTATTAAAGACCCAAATTGTAAAAATTAATGCGCGTGAAATTATTGATTCACGTGGTAATCCAACCGTAGAAGCTGATGTGGTACTCGCCGGTGGTGCTGTTGGAAGAGCCGCGGTACCATCTGGTGCTTCAACCGGTTCACGTGAAGCGATCGAACTTCGCGATGGTGATAAAAACCGTTTTGGCGGTAAAGGTGTTTTAAATGCCGTTGCCAATATCAATGACAAGATTGCCCCCAAATTATTGAGCATGGATTCCAGTGACCAACGTGCAATTGATCAGATGATGATCGATCTTGATGGCACTGAAAACAAAAGTGCTCTGGGTGCTAATGCTATCCTGGCGGTATCCCTGGCAAGTGCAAAAGCGTGTGCTGCATCACATGGAATGCCCTTATACAAGTTGTTGGGTTTAGGTCGTCGTGAATATGATATGCCGGTTCCAATGATGAACATCATCAATGGTGGTGAGCATGCAAACAACAGTATCGACCTGCAGGAATTTATGATTATGCCTGTCGGAGCACCTTCTATTGCTGAGGCCATTCGCTATGGTGCAGAGATTTTCCATGCACTGAAAAAGGTTCTGGATGATATGGGACTGAATACCGCAGTAGGTGATGAGGGTGGTTTTGCACCGGATTTACCCTCAAATGAAGCTGCGATTGAAGTGATCCTTGAAGCAATTAGCAAGGCAGGGTATACCGCTGGCGAAGATGTGATGATAGCCATCGATGCTGCCAGTTCCGAGTTTTATAAAGATGGCAAGTATGTTCTGGCATCTGAAGGCAGAGAGTTAAGCTCTGAAGAGTTTGTCGAATTTTTCGCAGACTGGGTAGAGCGTTATCCGATTATCTCTATTGAAGATGGTATGGATGAAAGTGATTGGGAAGGTTGGAAACTGCTGACAGAAAGACTGGGCAACAAGGTTCAGTTAGTGGGTGATGATCTGTTTGTCACCAATACCAAAATTCTTAAAGAAGGTATCGATAAAAGTATTGCCAACTCCATTCTGATTAAGGTGAATCAAATCGGTACATTAACCGAAACCCTGGAAGCAATTCAGATGGCTAAAGATGCCGGATACACTGCGGTTATATCTCATCGTTCGGGTGAAACAGAAGATACAACTATAGCGGATTTGGCTGTTGCAACCTGCTCAGGACAAATCAAAACCGGTTCAATGTCACGTTCAGATCGTGTTGCCAAGTATAATCGACTACTACGAATTGAAGGTTCATTACAGAATAAGGCCAGCTACCCGGGTAAGAGAGCCTTTTATAATCTTAAAGAAGCATAGAGTTGTCTCTTGAGAGGTAAATGAAAAAAGGGATCGTTGCCATACTGCTGGTGCTATTAGCTTTACTGCAATATAAATTGTGGTTTGGTGATGGTGGACTAATCCGCGTATGGCAACTTACCCAGGCAGTAGAAAACCAGCAAAAACAGAACGCAGAACTTAAAGAACGCAACGATGCACTGGAAGCTGAGGTCATTGATCTGAAAAAAGGTATAGATGCGATTGAAGAACGTGCACGTAGCGACTTGGGGATGATAAAAGAGGGTGAAACCTTTTTCCAGATTGCACCCAGAGCAGAAACACCTCAATAAATATAAACATTAAGGTTAGAGCTTACTCTATGGGGAAGCAAAAACAACAATACTGGGTCGTGATCCCTGCTGCTGGTACCGGTAGTCGTATGGGTAGTGATATCCCTAAACAATACCTGCCCCTAAATGGCAAAACAGTGCTGGCTCACACTGTTGAGCGATTTTTATCCCATCCCGATATTGCTGGGGTTGTGGTAGCACTGTCGGCCAATGACAATCATTGGTCTTCCCTGAACCTTACCCATAGTAAACTGACTACTGTAGAAGGTGGGCATGAGCGTTGTTACTCCGTCATGAATGCATTAAACAGTATCGGGCAAAGAGTTGCTAACAACGACTGGGTTTTGGTTCACGATGCAGCACGTCCCTGTTTGCGTGATGAAGATATCGATCATCTGATACTGGAGCTACAGAACCATCCTGTAGGGGGGATTCTTGGAGTACCTGTGACCGATACTGTTAAACGAACCAATGTAGACAATGAAATTGTTGATACAGTAGATCGTTCTCATCTTTGGCGAGCAATGACTCCGCAAATGTTTCGCCTTGGAATGTTAAAAAACTCTATGGAAATTGCGATAAATAACCAGCAGCAGATAACTGATGAAGCCTCTGCAGTTGAGCTGCTGGGTTTGAGTCCAAAAATGGTTGAAGGTCATGCGGATAATATTAAAATCACCCATCCACAAGATCTCGCACTGGCAGAGCTATACTTGAAGGAGATTTCATCATGATTCGTATCGGACATGGGTTTGATGTTCATCGAACTGCCCCATCACTTCCGCTGATTCTTGGTGGAGTCAATATTGACGTTGATTTTGGCCTGATTGCTCACTCGGATGGTGATGTGGTGCTACATGCTATATGTGACGCATTACTGGGTGCAGCAGCATTAGGAGACATTGGCCAACATTTTCCTGACAGTGATCCACAATTCAGTGGTATTGACAGTCGAATGTTGCTGCGTCATGTCGTTGAACTTGTGTTCAGCAAGGGCTATCTGGTAAACAATATTGATGTGACCATTGTGGCACAAAAGCCGAAATTGGCAGCTTGTATACCGACAATGGTGCAAAACATTGCCGTTGATCTTAATGTGCAACCAGAGCAGGTAAACGTAAAGGCTACTACAACCGAATCACTTGGATATACCGGACGCAGTGAAGGTATTGCCTGTCATGCAGTAATATTGATTAACTCACGTGACTAATTCTATCAGCCAACTTCCGCAATGGGAGTATGCGTTTTCTATACCCCAGACCAAAGCACGCCTAAAGCAGTCAGCTGAAGATTTTATTGTGATTGAAGATTTGGGTTTTGAGCCCGAAGGGGATGGAGAACACCTGTTTGTCAGTGTGACTAAACGTTATCAAAACACGGGTTGGGTTGCCAATGAGTTGGCGAAATTTGCCGGGGTTCGGCAGGTTGATGTCGGATATGCAGGACTTAAAGACCGTAATGCTTTAACTACCCAGTACTTTAGTATCAATATCAGTGGCAAGGATGAACCCGACTGGGATCGCTTTAGTATCGAAGGAGTTACTATTAATGCGATTAAACGACATCCACGCAAGCTCAAACGGGGCATACACCGTGGTAATCGTTTTATTCTGACCTTGCATGATCTTCAATCTGAAACCAGCACACTGGAACAGCGTTTACATACCATTAAAGTCAAGGGTGTCCCAAACTATTTTGGTGAGCAGCGTTTTGGTTTTAATGGCAACAACCTGAACATGGCACAAAAGATGTTTGCCGGAGAAATAAAGGTAAAAGATCGGACTAAACGTAGCCTTTACATCTCTTCCGTACGCTCATATCTATTTAATCAGCTACTATCACAGCGGGTTCAATTACAGCAATGGGATCAATTATTAGCTGGAGATGTGCCGATGTTTAATGGCAAAACCAGACCGATTGATCCAGAGGCATTACAGCTGGAACCGGAACGTTTTGATTTAAGCCTGTGTCATCCAACAGGGCCCCTATGGGGAAAGGGAGATTTAATCAGTAGTGGTGAGGTCAAAAAGCTGGAACAACAACTTAAAACAAATGAACCAGAGTATTGTCAGGCATTGGAACATCAGGGGTTAAAACAGGAGAGAAGGGCGCTACGACTATTTGCCGAGGAGCTGGAATGGACGCTTGTGGATCAAAAAACGCTAAAACTCGACTTTACCCTGGTCAGTGGTGGCTATGCCACGTCGGTTATCCGTGAGTTGTGTCAACTACAAGCCTAATCAAGCTCTATTTTTGCGGATGAGCAGGTAGATAGCTCCGGTTCCTCCATCATGTGGGCGTGCCGAGCTATAAGCCAATACCTCCTGACGTTGTCTTAGCCAGTAGTCTACTTTACGTTTCAGTATTGGTTGTTTTTGAAAAGAGCCATTGCCTTTACCATGAATAATGCGTACACAACGCATACCCTTGGCCCTGATATTAAAGAGAAAGCCAACCAGTGCAATTTTTGCTTCTGCTACAGTATGTCCATGCAAATCAAGCTCTGCTTCTACCGCAAAATGTCCCCTACGTAATTTTCTTAGCAGATTATGTTGCACTCCCGGTCGGGCAAAGATGAGCTCGTCACCTGTTTCAATGTCATCAGGGATTATATCGGATAACATCGATTCAATTACTTCCTGTTCATCAAGATAGCGTTGTCTGGAAGTGGGGCCGGGGCGATGATGAAAAGGCTCAGCGCGTGTTTGAGCTAATGGCTTTACATCTTTGGTGTAGTTACGAAAATCCATTTTTTCTAATTCATGCAGTCTGTTATTTTTTTTACTCATAATGAAAGGCTACCCCAGCCAATGATAAAATCACAGCCTTTTGACTGACACAACAGCTTGCACTGTAGTATATAATAATGCCGCTGAATGTATATTCAGGGACTCTGAATAGGTCAGGGATTCTCTGCTACAAGATCTGAAAATAAAATTGTGATTATGACTCACAATATTTTGAAAAAAGTTGAAAACCAGTATTCACCACAGTGTGATCTGGAAAGCACCGGTCGGGTTTTTTCAGAGATTCATAATATTAAGCGAAATCAATGAAAATATTAGTAAGTAATGATGATGGCTACTTAGCACCTGGAATTAAATGTCTTGCCGAGAGTTTGGCTGATATTGCAGAAGTGACAGTGGTTGCACCTGAGCGCGATAGAAGTGGTGCGAGCAACTCACTAACACTAGACTCACCCATACGGGTTAAACAGGCTGATAACGGCTTCTATCGGGTCGATGGTACCCCAACCGATTGTGTCCATCTGGCTATTACCGGCTTACTCGATGAAGATCCGGATATGGTGATTTCCGGAATCAACGCCGGAGCCAATATGGGCGATGATGTGCTCTATTCCGGTACGGTCGCTGCAGCAATGGAAGGACGCTTTCTGGGCTATCCCGCTATTGCGGTTTCATTAACGGTTCGTGAAAGTGATAGTGAAATGCATTTTTCCAGTGCAGCCAGAGTTGTGTTACAACTTCTTGAGAAAATTGACGGTCACCCAATGCCTGCCAATACATTACTCAATGTCAATGTTCCCAATCTTCCATGGGAAGAGATTAATGCTATTGTCGCTACACGTTTAGGTAGTCGACATCGATCTGAACCGGTCATTAAAAGTGCGGATCCACGTGGTAAGCCTATCTACTGGGTTGGTCCTTGTGGGAGTGAGCAGGATGCAGGGCCTGGCAGTGATTTTTATGCGATCTCGAACAACAATGTTTCTGTAACCCCGATTCATATAGATTTGACCAAACATGAGCTACTAAAGGATCTGGGGCAATGGTTAAACGGAGCGAGTAGATAAGATGTTGCTAAATCATCAGTTTCAGGGCATTGGTATGACTTCACAACGTACCCGCGAACGTTTGATCGAGCGCCTGGGTAATGAAGGTATTACAAATCAGATGGTTTTAAACGCAATTATGACAGTGCCTCGTCATATTTTTATAGATGAAGCGATGTCTCACCGTGCTTATGAGGATGTTGCGTTGCCGATAGGTTGTGGGCAAACGATATCGCAGCCATATATGGTAGCAAGAATGACAGAACTGGCACTTCAGGTTAAACCTTCGCGTGTCCTGGAAGTTGGAAGTGGTTGTGGTTATCAAACTGCTGTATTGGCAACACTGATTAAAGAAGTATTTTCGATTGAACGGATCGAACAGCTACATCTGCGTGCGCGTAACACCTTAAAAGAATTAAAGATCCGTAATGCCATATTACGCTATGGAGATGGCTATCAAGGTTGGAAGGAGTATGGACCTTACGATGCGATCATTATTACTGCAGCACCACCAGGTATCCCCAGGCAGTTAAAAAACCAGCTTTCAAATGGGGGAGTAATGATTCTGCCTGTTGGGGAACACAATCAACAAGCATTGGTCAGGATTGTCAGACATGATGATGAATTTGAACAACAGATCCTTGAAAGAGTAACCTTTGTTCCCATGCTTAGTGGAGTTAAATAATTAGTGAAAATATTCTCAAAGCTTTATGACAAGGCACTGTTATGGTCTAAGCACCAGTATGCAGTGCGCTATTTAGGGGGACTTAGCTTTGCAGAATCCTCTTTTTTTCCAATTCCACCTGATGTGATGTTAGCGCCGATGTCCCTGGCCACTCCAAACAAAGCCTGGTACTTCGCGATGATCACAACCCTGACTTCTGTAGCAGGGGGCCTGTTTGGCTATTTGATTGGCTATTTTGCCTTTAACTCGATAGAGCCCTATATACTGCAATTGGGATATGAACATCAGTTTGAAATGGTCAATCAATGGTTTGCGCAATGGGGTATATGGGTGGTATTCCTTGCCGGGTTTTCTCCAATACCTTATAAGCTGTTTACCATTACAGCGGGTTTATTAACCATGCCACTGTTACCTTTTCTGATGGCATCAGCAGTAGGGAGAGGTGCACGATTTTTTATGGTTGCCGGGTTAATGCGTTGGGGGGGAGAAAAAATGGAACTAAAACTAAGGGAATATATTGATCGTATCGGATGGATTTTAATTATTGCCATTATCATTGCTTATTTTATTCTCAAGTCTTAGATAATGTCTCTGCTGCGATACCTAACAGTTATACTCATCTTGACTATCACTGCTTGTGGACAAATTCAGGTAGCAGAACACGAACCAGGTCTGGTACGCCATACAGTAAAAAAAGGTGAAACCCTCTATGCGATCGCATCTCATTATCATGTTGAGTTTCAGGAAGTAGCGATATGGAATCAAATAGACCCACCGTATGAAATCTATATTGATCAGGAACTGGTTATTATTCCACCAATTGATCAGTTAACCCCGTTGGATGAGTTGATAGTGGAACAGGAGCAGGAAAACATTCGTTATGAACCTGAACCACCTAAAGTTGCACAAGATCAAACAAAAGATAGCGTTTCTACCCCTGAAGCTCGTAAAAAACAGCCAAAAACTTGGCAAAAAAAGCCTAATAGTGTACAAAAACGTAGTGGTATTAGTTGGCAATGGCCATACGTTGGTGAAGTCAGCCGGGGATTCAACCCTTTAAAGGGGCAAAAAGGTGTCGATATTTCCGGAAAAAGTGGCTCAGCAATCTATGCAGCTGCAGATGGTGTAGTTATCTATAGCGGGAATAATCTCAAGGGCTATGGAAATCTGCTAATCATCAGACATAGTGATGTATTTTTAAGCGCTTACGGGCATAATCGCAAACTTATGGTGCAAAAAGGTAGCCGGGTGAAACGTGGTGAGCAGATTGCTGAAATGGGGATAAAGCAAAGTGTGGGGCCGCTGGTACATTTTGAAATAAGGAAAAACGGCAAGCCGGTTAATCCCATACGCTTATTACCGGTCTTATAAAGCCTGAATAATGAAAAAAAACGATAAAATACAAGTGGAGACACAAATGTCTGAGGTGGAAGAGTTCACCAGTGGGGATGATAACATCGACTCTGATGATGTAGAAACTCTGGAAGAGGCTACAGAATCATTCGAGCCAGGTGATATCCCTGAAGGGAAAATGGATGCGACAAGGATTTATTTAAGTGAAATCGGTTTTTCGCCGCTTCTATCTGCGGAGGAAGAGGTCTATTTCTCCCGACTTTCTCTAAAAGGTGATGAAGCCGCACGTCAACGAATGATCGAAAGTAACCTGCGTCTGGTCGTAAAGATATCCCGACGTTATTTAAACCGTGGGCTGGCCTTACTTGATTTGATTGAAGAAGGTAACCTGGGATTAATCCGTGCAGTTGAGAAGTTTGATCCGGAGCGAGGCTTTCGTTTCTCTACCTATGCAACCTGGTGGATCCGTCAAACCATTGAAAGGGCATTGATGAATCAGACCCGTACCATTCGACTTCCTATTCATGTAGTAAAAGAGATTAATGTCTATTTGCGTGCTGCGCGTCATCTATCCCAATCATTGGACCATGAACCATCTGCGGAAGAGATAGCTGATATGCTCGATCGACCCATCAGTGATGTGAAAAAGATGCTGGGATTAAATGAGAGAGTTACCTCAGTCGATGTTCCTATGGGAAAAGATGGTGATCGCTCTCTGCTTGACGCCATTCCCGATGAAAATAGCTCTGATCCATCCGACTTATTACAGAATGAAGATATAAAGGAACATATCGATGTTTGGCTGGATCGCTTGACTGACAAACAACGAGAAGTTGTTGAGCGGAGATTTGGTTTGCATGGATACGACATTTCAACACTGGAAGAGGTGGGTGCTTCCATTGGTGTTACCCGAGAACGTGTTCGACAAATCCAGATAGAGGCATTACGTCGCCTTAAGGTGATATTGGAGAGTCAGGGTTACACTGGGGATGTGGTGTAACGGCTATAACATAATGGCTGCCATGACCTGGCGTCCTTCACCACATAAAACATTATAGGTTCTGCACGCAGCTGAACTATCCATAATCTCAAAACCTGTTCCTTGAGCGATAATGGGTTTTAAGACTGCTGCTGGTGGAAAAACCGTCTGAGTACCCGTCCCTATAATTAAGACTTCTATATGAGATAAATCTCCCAAGTCAGTAATGACTTGTTCTGTTAAAGGTTGCTCAATGGAAACCTTCCAGTTGAGTTGAAGTGATGTAGGTGAGATCACAAAACTTTTGTTTGTAACCACATGTCCATCGATATTAACAATCTCATAAGCTCTCGGATTCGGAACAGAGATTTCGACACTGTTTTTTTCAATCGCGTGGATATAATGGTGATGTTGATCGATTTCCTGGGTAAAACGCACAAAATTACTCCAAAATTAGATGTTTATCATGAATGCCAATTGACAGAAATCATACCGCTCAGTAATGTTAGCAGTTTTTGCGGTCATGCAGTTATTACGTTTTCACAGGACTAAAAAGTGATTGAAGATTTCCCTAGAATCAAGCGTTTACCACCCTATGTCTTTAACATCGTTAACCAGTTAAAGGCTGATGCACGAGCGCGTGGTGAAGACATTATCGATTTTGGCATGGGAAATCCAGATCAGCCAACGCCTCAACATATTGTCGATAAGCTAAAAGAGACTGCTGACAGAGGTGATACCCACCGCTATTCACTTTCCAAGGGGATTCCAAGATTACGCCGGGCAATCTGTAACTGGTATAAAACCCGCTACGATGTCGATCTGGATCCTGAAAACGAAGCTATTGTTACCATTGGTTCCAAAGAGGGTCTGGCGCATTTAGCATTAGCGACAGTTGGTCCTGGTGATGCGGTATTAGTCCCTAATCCTGCATATCCGATTCATCCATATGGATTTGTGATTGCAGGTGCTGATATTCGTCATGTACCAATGACACCAGATGTGGACTTTTTTGAAGAGCTGGAAAAGGCGATTAAAGACTCCTGGCCCAAACCAAAAATGCTGGTGATCAATTTTCCTGGCAACCCAACAACACACTGTGTCGAACTGGAATACTTTGAAAAGGTCGTTGCGATTGCGCGCGAACACCAGATTTGGGTCGTACATGATATTGCCTATGCTGAAATTGCCTTTGATGGATATAAAGCGCCATCTATTCTTCAGGTGGAAGGTGCCAAGGATGTTGCGGTTGAGTTTTACTCCTTGTCAAAAACATACAATATGCCTGGATGGCGTGTTGGTTTTATGGTTGGTAACCCGATTCTGGTTGGTGCGCTGGCAAGAATGAAATCCTACCTGGACTACGGTATGTTTACACCCATTCAGGTGGCTGCAATTGCTGCATTAGAGGGACCTCAGGATTGTGTTGAGGAGATCCGTCAAATGTACCAAAATCGTCGCGATGTACTGTGTGAAGGTTTATGTAATATTGGCTGGGAGGTAGAAAAACCAAAAGCTACCATGTTTGTTTGGGCAAAAATACCTAAACACTACGAAGAGCTGGGTTCACTGGAGTTTTCCAAAAAATTATTACAGGAAGCAAAGGTCGCTGTATCACCAGGTATAGGTTTTGGTGATTATGGTGATGATCATGTTCGTTTTAGCCTCATTGAAAACGAACACCGTACTCGTCAGGCATTAAGGGGCATTAAAGAGATGTTCCGTAATGATGGCATTAAATAATGAATTATGACTTAGGTCAGATTCTCAGAAAAAGTTAAAACCCTATTACTCGGAGAAATAGATTGAAACCAGTAAAAGTTGGTGTGTTGGGCTTGGGTACAGTTGGTGGTGGAACCGTAAATGTACTAAAGCGTAACGCTGAAGAGATTAGTCGCCGGGCAGGTTGCTCAATTGAAATCGCTCAGGCATCTGCCCGTGACATTACCAAACCGAGAATTTGTGATACCAGTGGAATTGAGTTAACAACCAATCCAGAAGATGTGGTCAATAACCCTGAAATAGATATCGTTGTTGAACTTATTGGTGGCGATACCATGGCTCGTGAGATGGTGATGCGTGCAATTGCAAATGGGAAACATGTTGTTACAGCCAATAAGGCACTGATTGCAAAACATGGTAATGAGATATTCCTTGCGGCGCAAAAAAATGGGGTGATGGTATTATTTGAAGCCGCTGTTGCTGGTGGCATACCCATCATCAAAGCCATTCGTGAAGGACTGTCAGGTAACACCATCTTATGGTTGGCGGGAATCATCAATGGAACCGGCAACTTTATATTGACGGAAATGCGTGAAAAGGGGCGTGACTTTGCTGATGTGCTTGCAGAAGCACAACGCCTGGGTTATGCCGAAGCCGATCCTACCTTTGATGTGGAAGGCATAGATGCTGCACATAAACTGACGATTCTCGCATCGATTGCTTTTGGGATTCCGTTGCAATTTGAAAAAGCCTACACCGAGGGGATCACAAAGATCACCCGTGAAGATGTTGAATACGCTGAAGAGTTAGGTTATCGAATCAAACATCTGGGTATCACCCGTAGAACAGATGCAGGAATAGAATTACGCGTTCATCCAACGCTGATCCCGGAAAAACGTTTGATTGCCAATGTCAACGGAGTGATGAATGCCGTACTGGTTTACGGTGATGCAGTAGGACCTACACTCTATTATGGTGCAGGAGCTGGTGCTGATGCGACTGCATCCGCTGTCGTTGCTGATATTGTCGATGTCGCCAGAACGCTATCTACGCATGCAACCCAGCGTGTTCCATATCTTGCCTTCCAGCCAGATGCTATTGCTGATACACCAATATTATCGATTGAAGAAGTTGATACATCTTACTACCTGAGAATTTCTGTTATTGATCACCCGGGTGTTCTTGCCAAAATAACCAATATTCTGGGTAGCTCGGGTATTTCAATTGAGGCGGTTATTCAAAAGGCCGCCAACCAAATTGGTGGAACTGTACCTTTAATCCTGTTAACGCATCAAGTGAAAGAGCGCAGCATGAATGAAGCGATTAGTGCAATCGAAAAACTGGATGATGTAGAAGGGCAGGTAACCCGGATCAGAATGGAGCCTTTGAGCTAAACGGACAGTGCTATCTATTTGAAGTTACAAAAAGGCCGTAATGGCCTTTTTGTGCTAATAAGCCTAGAGCATGTAGGGTTATAGCGCACTAAATCACTCGGGTTTATTCAGCTTGGATTAAGATGACATTAATAGAGTCATTCGCTCCAGCTTTATCAAGTTTTCAAATATTCAATATTAATGTTTGCTAATTTTGTAAACTGGAAACTCCAAAGGTAGTGATTGCCAGATTATTGTATGAGTAAGTGGAGCTTGTGAATTAAAGCTATGGGGCTAGTCATTTCGTAAGCGAACATACCGTCCGGTTGGCGGCATGCACATACCATAATTACTTGGAGAGACTATATTGAATTATGCATACTACTTGCTATTTAATGTGGTCGTTAGAGTACTTTTAATTGTTAGATGTTCATATCTATTGTAGGGCGTGAAGTGGGGGCTTCACGCCCTTTTTTTATACATTAAATTGAGACTTCGCTGTTTTAGATAAGCTTATAATGGTTAAATAAGCTTTTGCATGACATAGAGTTAATTGTGGCACTCTCTGAGCTCGTACAGATACTGATTCCGTTGAATGATTTCTCACTTCTTAAAGGAAATAATCAATTTTCCCATCCATTTTTGGACAGGATTACCAGCCGTTCCATAATTCAATCGCATACTCATGCTGATTCATTAATGCTATATGAGTTACTTCAGTTAGATCATTTTGCAGAACTACCTCTTGCCCGATTGCGTATTTTGGGTGAAGTTGGCACAACAACATCTGAAACTATCTATTGTGCAGATCCGGTTCAGCTAATTGCTGACAGAGATCAACTTATGGTTAGACAGGTAAAAGATATCGCTGATGATGAAGCCAGTGAGCTGATTCTGGCGTTTAATCAGCTATTTGATGGGGATGGTTTAATATTAAGCAAAACTGAGCCTGGCAGTTGGTATATCCAGTTTCCTGAGGTTAAAGAGCTATTCACACAACCTTTATTTAAGGTGGATGGCTCCTATTTTGCACATTCAATGCCACAGGGTAAGGATCTAATCTGGTGGCGCAAGATTCTGGCTGAAATAGAGATGTTGTTTTATTCCCATCGAGTCAATCAAAAACGTCAGGATGAAGGTAAGGCTATGATCAATAGTCTGTGGTTATCGGGTGGTGGCATCTTGCCACAGGAGCCACATTTTAAGCATAAAGTAGATCTTATGGTTAGTGATGATCCTATTGTTAAAGGTATTGCCAAATGGCTGGATATAGCCTATCAACCAGCAAAGACATTTAATCCAGTCAATGAAATCGACAGAAGAAGTCATCAAAGGCAGCTTGTCAGTTTTAACGAGCTCAATCAGGCACTAGCATCTCATTCTCATCAGGCTATAGAAGCCGCCATAACAGATCTGGATAATCGACTACTGGCACCATGTATCAGTGCGGTTAAAAGTGGTCAGCTAAAGACACTGGAACTGTGGGTAGGACACAATCATTACCGCTATAACCGTCAGCGGAGTCACTATTTCTGGAAACAGGGAAAATATCTCTGGAATGAGTGAAAGTTTCCAAATAATCAGACGTACAATCTCAGGGGATATCAACCTGTTTCAAGGCATCGATCCCTTGCTGGCAAGAGTGCTGATTCAGCGAGGTATCAATACTCAGCAGGAGATTGAACTCGATACCCGTGGATTGATTCCATTTGATTCCTTAAAAAATATTCAACCGGCAGTGGAGTTACTGACACAGGCTTTACAGCAGCAGTGGCGGATATTGATTGTGGGTGATTATGATGTTGATGGTGCCACCAGCAGTGCTTTATTAATCAGGGCTTTTACCATGTTTGGGCTTAAGCAGATCAGGTATCTGGTTCCTAATCGTTTCAGTGATGGTTATGGCTTAAGTGAAAATCTGGTTCTATGCGATGAGACCGTGAGGTTTGCACCGGATCTTTTAATTACGGTTGATAATGGTATTAGCAGCATTGAAGGTGTTTCTGCGGCTAAAATGGCGGGAATGAAGGTGCTGGTGACCGATCACCATATTGCCGCTGATGAATTACCCGATGCCGATGTGATTATCAATCCAAACCAGACCGGGGATAAGTTCCCGAGCAAACATCTGGCAGGTGTTGGGGTTGCCTTTTACCTTATCCTGGCCTGGCGTTCATATTTGCGTAAAAACAACTGGTTTAAAGAACATCAGTTAGTAGAGCCTAATATTACTACGCTACTTGATTTGGTTGCATTAGGTACAGTCGCTGATGTGGTTAAACTCGATCAAAATAACCGCATTCTGGTACAGCAGGGAATAGCCAGAATACGTAGTGGCTCAGGATGTGCTGGTATTAATGCCTTGATAGAGGTATCACGCCGGGATCACAAAACGCTGATCACCCAGGATTTAGGTTTTGCATTAAGTCCGAGGATTAATGCTGCGGGACGTCTTGATGATATGGGTTTGGGTATCAAACTTTTATGTTGTGATGATATGGATGCAGCTCGCACGATGGCAATAGAGCTGGATCAGCTGAACTATACCCGAAGAGAAATTGAAGCTGATATGCGTGCTGAAGCAATAAAAGTTGCCGAGAAGATCGCACAACACCTCAAACAACCGCCTGTAGGTGTCACTTTGTATGATCCAGAGTGGCATCAGGGTGTTATTGGCATTGTGGCTTCACGTCTGAAAGAAAAGTTAAACCGACCTGTGATTGTGATGACAGATATTGGAGAGGATTTGATCCGTGGTTCTGCCCGTTCTATTCATGGGCTGCATTTGCGTGATGCTCTACATCAAATTGATATCGCCTATCCTGATCTACTGCTCAGATATGGTGGACATGCAATGGCTGCTGGTCTCACCCTGCATAAAGATGACCTGGATCGTTTCAGTCAAGCATTTGATGATATTTGTCGAGATGAGTTATCAGATGAGCAGTTACGCTGTCACTGGATGAGTGATGGGATGCTGGATGAAGCCGATGTGAATCTTCAGCAGATAAATCTGATTAAAATGGCAATGCCATGGGGACAGGGATTTGATGCGCCACAATTTGATGGTCAATTTGAGTTATGCCATTTTCAATGGGTAGGCAATGGACATTTGAAGATGCAACTGAAATGGCCTGGCACGATAACCTCAGTGGATGCTATCTACTTTTTTGCCGCCGATCATGATTTTCAGCCTCTATATGGGATGGTAGAGGTGGTTTATCAGCCCGATATTAATCATTGGGGGGGAAGTAGTCAGGTACAGTTGCGGGTGATTGCGATACGCACACTCGATTAATGAGATCCTCTTGATGATCGTCAGCTCATGTCCGTGGAAATAATGGTATAGTTTCGCCAGATAAATCGAGAGACAACCCAGCCAGATAAAACTATGGCACTGAGTGATTATATAAATACATTTGGACAACACCTGCTTAAGCAGCATGGGGAGCGTGTCCACAAACTATCAATTAACGCGGGATTTACCTGTCCTAATCGGGATGGCAGTAAGGGACGTGGTGGTTGTACCTTTTGTAATAACAGCTCGTTTAATCCTCACGCACGTCAATCACCTTCAATCTATGCACAAATCAATGCAGGGCGGGAAGTGTTGGCCAAACGAACCGGTGCTAAAAAATTCCTGGCCTATTTTCAAGCCTATACCAACACCTATGCAGATCCTATTGAGTTGAAAGCGCTTTACGACGAGGCGCTTGCACAACCTGGTGTGATCGGTTTGTCGATTGGAACCCGTCCAGATTGTGTGCCTGCGAAAGTGCTGGATCTGTTGGCTGAATACCAGCAGCAGGGGGTCGAGATCTGGATAGAGTTAGGTCTACAGTCAGCGTTTGACCATACCCTGAAAAAGGTGAATCGTGGACATACCTTTAATGAGTACTGTGATGCAGTGGATGCGATTCAGCAACGACAACTACCTCTGTGTACCCATTTGATTATCGGCTTACCTGGGGAAGAGCGTACCCATAATATGATGTCGCTGAAGCGAGTTCTGGAAACAGGAACAGATGGATTAAAGCTTCACCCACTACATGTCGTCAAAGGAACTGCATTGGCAAATAATTGGCGACATCATGAATATTCGCCATTAACGATGCATGAGTATATACATACGGTTGCGGATATGGTTGAAAATACACCGGAATCTATTGTTTACCATCGACTGACAGGTACTGCATCCAGTGATATTTTGTTGGCACCTCAATGGTGTCAGTGGAAATGGAAAGTACTTAATGGAATTGAAAATGAATTATCAAAACGTGGAACCCGTCAGGGAATTTCGTTCGAGGCAGTTAGTCATGTCATTAATAAATAATAATGTAAATATTCTGTATGAGGTGATTGATGCAATCAGTTGATTTGGTCTGTCCTGCAGGCGGATTTCCAGCTTTACGTGCAGCTGTTGATCACGGTGCAGATGCAGTCTATATCGGTTTTCGTGACTCTACCAATGCGCGCAATTTTCCCGGACTTAATTTTGATGAGCGTAGTGCTTTAAAGGCGATTGAATATGCTCATGCCAATGGAGCCAAGGTGTTATTGGCACTGAACACTTACCCCCAACCAAATACATGGCCTAAATGGACAGATGCTGTTGATAAAGCAGCAAGAATTGGAATTGATGCAGTTATACTGGCTGATTACGGCTTAATGGCCTATGCAACAAAAAAATATCCTGATTTGCGCCTGCATCTATCGGTACAAGGATCTGCGACCAGTGCTGAAGCTATCGCTTTTTACCGGGATCACTTCAATATCCAGCGTGTGGTTTTGCCGCGGGTACTCTCATTGTCCCAGGTTGAGCGAGTGATAAACAGTACCGATGTTGAAGTAGAAGTATTTGCCTTTGGCAGCCTTTGTGTCATGGTCGAGGGACGCTGTTATCTATCATCATTTGCAACAGGGGAATCACCCAATACCTGTGGTGCCTGTTCACCTGCAAAGTCTGTTACCTGGTCTGAAACATCCCAGGGTCGGGAGGTTAGATTAAATGGTGTGCTCATTGATCGCTTTGATGGTGGTGAAAGTGCCGGTTATCCGGTTTTATGTAAAGGACGGTTTAATGTTAATGGTAAAACCGACTATGCCATAGAAGAACCAACCAGTTTAAGCGTACTGGATATCCTTCCGGATATTATCAAAATGGGTGTATCTGCGATAAAGATTGAAGGCAGGCAACGTAGCCCTGCTTATGTTGCGCAGGTGACGTCTGTGATGCGTGCAGCCCTTGATAGTGCAATGAAAAACCCGGATGGGTATGCTGCACAATCACAATGGGTTGAGCAGCTTGCCAGAGTTGCTGAAGGTACCACTCATACCCTGGGTGCTTTAGAGCGTCAGTGGCAATAAGGGGAGATTCTTATGACAAAGCTCGCATTGGGGCCACTTCTTTACTACTGGTCTAAACAGGATACCCTTGAGTTTTATCAGCAAGCAGCTAATTGGCCAGTGGATATAATCTATCTTGGTGAAGTGATCTGTTCAAAACGACGTGATATGCGTCTCCAGGATTGGATGGAGCTTGCGCAAATGCTACACGGTTCTGGTAAAGAGGTTGTGTTATCGACTCTGGCACTAGTAGAAGCCGAGTCAGAACTTAATACCCTGAAAAAGATCTGTAGCAATGGCACTTTTGAGGTTGAAGCCAATGATATGGCGGCTGTCCATGCAATGCAGGGACAAAGCTTTATCGCCGGCCCACATCTGAACTGCTACAACAATGAGAGTATGGGTGTACTCCAAGATGCCGGGGCAAAACGTTGGGTGATGCCGGTTGAGTTATCCCAGCATACCTTAACTGAAATTCTGTCCGCAAAGCCTGCAACCGTAGAGTCTGAAGTATTTGCCTATGGTCGGTTACCGCTGGCATTTTCTGCACGTTGTTTTACTGCAAGAAACCTGGGGCTTCCCAAGGATGACTGTCAACTACGCTGTGGAGATTATAGTGATGGCTTAATGGTTAATTCGCAGGATAACGAGCCATTTCTAGTCTTTAACGGGATCCAGACCCAGTCCGCAGCAACAGGTAACCTGTTGGCAGAGGTGCCGAAAATGGTTGCGGTGGGGGTAGATGTGATTCGTCTATCACCACAGTCACGTGGTATGGAGCAGATCGTAAACGCATTTCATACGGTGTTACAACAGCCTGAATCTATCGCATTACAGCAGGAATTAATTAACAAATTCTCAGGCAATGCCGGTTTTTGTAATGGTTACTGGCATGGCGAAGCTGGCATGGATTGGTCTGTAGCAAAACTTCCAGAATGAGCTCGCTAAATATTAAGGATATCCGGATCTCGTTGTCATCTTTTTCCCTGTCAGGAAAGAGATGGCATGGGGATAAACAAGGACAGTTATTGCTGATACATGGCTGGATGGATAATGCTGCGAGTTTTGATCCACTGTTGCCATATCTTGATTATGAAACCGCAATTGCCATAGAGCTGACAGGACATGGTCATTCAGATCATCGTCCAGCCGGGTGTAGTTATCACTTCAGTGATTATGTGACAGATATCGCCGAGTTTATCCAGCATCTGTCAGCGCAAAGATTTACGCTTATCGGTCACTCCATGGGTGGGTCTGTTGCGATGATGTTGTCACTCCTGTTTCCCGAAAGAATTGAATCGTTAGTAATGATTGAATCAGCAGGGCCCCTGTCAGGAAAAATAGATCAGGAACCACAACGGTTTGTTAAATCAATAAAGCAACATTTTGAGCTGCAAAACTATCATCCAAAAGTGTTAAGCAGTCTTGCTTTGGCAACCAAGTTACGTATGCGCAATACTGACTTAACCAAAGATATTGCGCAGCATTTGGTTCAGCGCGGTATTGAGGCGTGTGAAGGTGGTTGGCGATGGCGTCACGATAAGCGACTGACACAATCTGATCCACTTTATCCAACTGAAGAGCAGGTCTGTGAGTTTCTTTCGAAAATCCCTGTTCAAACACTACTCATTGAAGCATCTAAGGGGTTATTGGCCAAAAGTGACATGCAGCAGGCTCGCTACTCCTTTTTTAATGATTTAACCCATGTAGTGATAGATGGTGGCCATCATCTGCATATGGAAAAACCAGAACCGGTAGCAACAACAATAAATGCCTTTCTAAAGCAGGGAAGATAAAAACAGTTAGCACATCTATGGTGATTCGGGTATGCTGCACCGCCCGCTAAGCGGCCAACACTATCATTGTTACAAGAGAATATATCCATTCATGAGTTTTTCCTCACTAGGCCTGTCACCTAAGTTATTAAACGCAGTATCAGAACAAGGTTATCAAATACCATCACCCATTCAAATGCAGGCAATACCTGCGATCATTGAAGGCAGGGATGTTATGGCTGCAGCACAAACCGGAACCGGTAAAACAGCCGGATTTACTTTGCCTATACTTGAGTTGCTTTCACGAGGTGTCAGAGCAAAACCGAATCAGGCGCGTACACTCATCCTAACCCCTACACGGGAGCTTGCTGCACAGGTTGGAGCCAGTGTGGCAACCTATGGTAAGTACATGCAGCTTCATTCGGCAGTTGTTTTTGGCGGGGTGAAGATAAACCCACAAATGATGGCCTTGCGTAAAGGTGTGGATGTGCTGGTGGCGACACCGGGGAGGTTGCTCGATCTCTATCAACAAAATGCAGTACGTTTCAATGAACTGGAAGTGCTGGTGCTGGATGAAGCTGATCGTATGCTGGATATGGGATTTATCCATGATATCCGCAAGATCATGAATTTGTTGCCAAAACAGCGACAAAACCTGATGTTTTCTGCCACTTTTTCCAAAGAGATCCGTGAGCTGGCAAAAGGGATTGTTAACAATCCACTAGAGATCTCGGTTTCACCTCGCAATACCACAGCTACTAATGTTGAGCAGTGGATTTGTCCGGTAGATAAAAAACAAAAACCTGCCTTGTTAATTAAACTGATTCATGAAAATAACTGGGAACAGGTTCTGGTGTTTTCCCGAACCAAGCATGGAGCAAATAAACTGACGCGGCAACTGGAAGACGCTGGTATCAAAGCGCTGGCAATACATGGAAACAAAAGTCAGGCCGCTCGCACCAAGGCTTTAGCTGAGTTCAAACGTGGTGCAATTCGTGTGCTTGTTGCAACGGATATTGCAGCTCGGGGTCTGGATATAAACCAGTTACCCCAGGTGGTAAATGTGGATCTGCCCAATGTGCCTGAAGATTATATCCATAGGATCGGACGTACCGGTAGAGCAGGGGCGTCCGGTCAGGCAATCTCATTGGTCAGTGCCGATGAATTTACTCAGTTGTCAGATATTGAACATTTAATTAAAAAGCTGCTAATACGAAAAATAATCGATGGATTTGATCCACAGCATCAACTTCCACCCTCATCCCTGGATAAAAAACCACCACGTCCTAAAAAGCCGAAAAAACCTAAACCTCAGCATCGGGATGGACAGCGCTCCGGTGAAGTGGCTCAAGGTCATAAACCTGCAGGGCAACAAAGAGGAGACCACAGGGGGCAATCAACTGGTGGACAACAAACTCAACAGCGTAATCCTGGTCCACGCCGGATGCGGAGATCCCCGGTGAAGTAGCTATCACAGCCTGGAGAGTAAACAATGGATTCTTTTGAATAACTATACTTTATCAACTAAGCTTTAACCAACATTCAAAGCTAAGGTGATTTATGAAATCATGGAGAAAGATATCAGGCTTTAGTCTCATTGAGATGATGATTGTGATCGCTGTCATTGGCGTTCTGTTAGGTGTAGGAGTACCTGCCTATCAGAATTATATTTTTAAAGCAAAGGTCACAGAAGGATTCTCTATGTTTATGGGAATGAAGCCTGCTATTGCTGATTTTTATACGGCTAATGGACGCTTGCCGAGTAACTTTACAGAACTGGGGCTAACCGTACAGGGAAAAATCAAAACCGTTCACAGTGGTCCATCTGCAAAGTTTGAAGATATTTTTGGTTATAAAAGCGATCTTTGGAAAACCGTTGAGCTACAACCTAAAGTATCAGGAAAATACCGTATTCTGGTTTTCAGAGCGGATAAAAAGAAAACACCGGATGGTTCAGATATCGGCCTTCATCTGATGATGAAGGGAGAAAGCAGTGGCATAGTTAAATTCAAGTGTACTGTGAACGGGGATAAAAAACGCAAGCAATACGTACCAGTAGAGTGCATGGATGGCAGCGTTAACGACTGGCGTTTCTAATAACTTTAGTGCTTCTTGGTCATTTTATCCAGATAACCCATTGCTACTGCTGAGACGACGAAAGTCATGTGGATGATCACATACCACATCAATTTATCATTAGGGATGCTTTCAGCATTCATAAATGCGCGAAGAAGATGGATCGATGAAATGGCAACGATGGATGCCGCTATTTTTAGTTTTAATGAGCCTGAATCTAGTTTTCCCAGCCAGTCGAGTTTATGCCCGTCATCTTCTATATCAAGACGGGAAACGAAATTTTCGTAGCCACTAAACATCACCATGATAATTAGTCCACCAACCATGGTCAGGTCAACCATCGCCAGAAGGGTTAATACAACATCTTTTTCTTCGGTTAAAAGAATGACAGGGAGGATATGAAATACTTCCTGAAAAAACTTGATCGCTAATGCGATAAGCCCAAGGCTTAAGCCAAGGTATACCGGTGCTAATAACCAGCGTGAAGCATAAATGGTGTTTTCGATTGCACGTTCAAACATTATTTCAATCTTAAGTTGGTCAGGAAGTCGACATTATAGAGAAATACACTTCGATAACAAGGTAGTTATGAATAGTCAGGTTGGGCAATAATAAAATTGTTTTTTCCACTATTTTTGACCTGATACATGGCTTCATCTGCCATTTTAATTAAGTCATCCAGATTGTCTGCATGCTGTGGATACAATGCAATGCCGATGCTGCTACCGATATGGATTAATTGCTTATCAATGGTAAATGGCTCTTTTAAATGTTTTACAATTCGTGCAGCGACTTGTGCTGCAGCATCGCTATCAGCAACATCGGTTAGTATTACCGTAAACTCATCACCACCCAGGCGTGCAATAACATCTACATCACGGGAAGATTTCTTTAAACGATCAGCAACCTGGATTAACAGTTTGTCACCATAGTCATGCCCAAAATCATCATTAACCTTTTTAAAGCCATCAAGATCAATAAATAACAGACCTGTAGATGTTTTGTTGCGTTTGCTATGTTTGATTGCCTGAGTAAGTAGTTCAATAAACAGGTTCCGGTTAGGGATTTTGGTTAAGCTGTCATAGTTGGCGAGTTCCTCTAGCTTTATATTCATTTGCCGTAGCTGAGCAGTTCGTTTGGAAACCTTGGACTCCAGTGAACGGTTGGTTTTTTTAAGCAAAGCGAGTAATCGAGATATATGAATACTGACAAATATGCCGATGATAATACTGATTAGGCCACCTAAAATCGTTCCCATAATTAAATAGATGATGGTTTTATTGAAGTTTGTTCTGGCTTTATCGACGGATGCTTTTGATTTTTCCTGTTCGAGATTCAACAGGTTTTCCAGATTCTGTAACGCCTTAACCTGTAGTGGGGATGCCTGCTCGAGTAATAAGCTTTTGGCTTTTTCTTGTTGTCCTTTTTTCATTAACTCAATGATTTGACGCTGTATTGGCGAGATAACCCGGGCTGCTTCACGATGGAGATCCAGATGAGTCATCTCAGTTTGATCCAGTTTGGTCTTTATTAACTGCTCTCTGGCCGTCATGAATTGTGAGCCAAGTCTGGTTAACTGGTCATCGAGCTCTTCAATTTGAAAAGGGTCATCACTTTCAATCAGGGTAAAAAGTAGGGGGGTGCGTTCCCGGGCGAGAATACGCATGTGATGGACGAGCATCACACGCTCATTATAGGTATCCACCACGGTTTCAAAATCAGACTGCATTTGATAAAAGCGATAGATAGCCGTTGCTGCGAGAAAAAGGATTATGAAGATTATTAATCCAAACCCTAGAGCAATACCTCGAGCAGATTCAATCGATGTAAGTTTGATTTTAAAGTTCATGTATCGTGGTCTTGTTGCATCCCCATGTTCTTAAAAGATAGCAGCTAATCAATCATATGCGATTACAGTAGCAAACTCTGGCATAATTGCATCAGTTCCAAAACCATTGAATGTTGACAGTATAAGCCCAATGAAAAGATTAAAACTAATCTGGGAGATAAAATGAAATCTGAATTTTGGCACCAACGCTGGGAACAACGCGAAATTAGTTTTCATCAACAGGAGATCAACCTACATCTTAAAAAGCACTGGAATCGTCTTGAGGTGAGAGCTGGAGAGAAGGTGTTTGTCCCACTATGTGGTAAAAGCCTGGATATGTTGTGGTTGTTGGGCGAAGGTTATGCGGTTACCGGGGTGGAATTAAGCCCTGTTGCGGTAAAAGAATTCTTTGCCGAAAACCAGCTCAAACCAATCAGAACCCCATACGAGCACATGACACACTGGCAAAGTGAAGAACTGACTATCTACTGTGGTGATCTGTTTAAACTATCAAATAGTGTCTTTGAGGGAGTGAAAGCAGTTTTTGATCGCGCTTCACTGGTTGCATTGCCACCTCATATGCGCAAAAGCTATGTGGCTTTTTTTAAACAAAATCTACCTCGTGATGCTTCAATATTACTGGTTGCTATGGAATATGATGAAACTGAGCGTGGAGGCCCACCGTTTAATGTGACTGAACAGGAGGTTCATGATCTCTACTCAGGCAGTTATGATGTAGAACTGTTGGAAACTCATGATCTACTCCATGCTAACCCGGAATTTCAGAAACGGGGCTTAAGTCGTTTTGATGAAAAGATTTACCGTATAACCGCCAGAACTTAATCAATATTATGGCTTTTGTTTCATTTGTAGTTTGGTTGATGGTATGGATATTGAGCGGTAGCTTCTGGATGGGATTCTTTGCCTTTTTGTTAATTCGCTTCTTTTTGATGTTCTCAGAAGGGATCAACCGGCTGACGCTAAAAGATCTATGGGATTCGCTATTAAGTTTGCTGGGAATCCATGCGTTAAAAAATGTGACCAGGCCAGCTCAAGAGGAGGAACCGGCTCAGGAAAAACCATCTCAATCTTCCGTATCCAAATCAGAAAGTCCTTAATAGCTGGGTAAACCAATACGTGTTCTTAACCTTTTGTCCAGTCCTGTTCTTTGTAACAGTTTGAATATACGACTACCTCTTTTTTCTCCTAATACTGTCTGAAGGTGTGTCTCTGGTTCAAAATCGGCACTATCGAGCAGGTTTTTAATATATAGCCCGGTTTCGGTTTCACCTTCAAGCGATAAGGTGCGGTTAAAAAACAGGGTGTCCGGATCTTCTGCGCGTGTGGCAAGCTTCCAGAACTCCTCTAGATTACCAGAAATCTTTACATGCCAGGGTTTGCTGAAGTGTTTGGGATTGGCTCGCTTGAATTGACGATCTTCAATCATAAACAGGAGTTCTGTTGCGGTGTCATTAATGGTAATTGCAATACGCTTGCCATTAATATCATCGAGCTGTTCACTAATCCATTGTCCTTTTAGTGCATGGTTAAACAATCTTGATAGCAGCTCGCTATGGACAGCATCGGGAAGGGTTTTTAACAATAGATTAAGTGGTTTGTTCATTTTTGCTGTGTCGTATAATCATGAATTAGGTTGATATCTATACTCTTTGTGATAGACAAGATCAATCTTGACACATCAATTTTCATCCGCCTATGTCATCCATTCCCATCCTGTGGCAGAATCTCCTCTGCCAAAAGGTGATAATTTTAACCGGATGTAAATAACCAATTAAAACAATACCTTATATAATGCCAATTCATTTAGCAAACAATCAGAAAGTTATACGTCTATGAGTGCCAATTACACGGCGGAAGCCATTGAAGTCTTAAGTGGTCTGGAGCCCGTGCGCAAACGCCCTGGGATGTATACCCAGACCGAACGTCCCAACCATCTTTGTCAGGAGGTTGTCGATAACTCTGTTGATGAAGCTGTAGCAGGCCACTGTAAGAATATTGAAGTGATATTACACAAAGACCAGTCAATGACAGTAAAAGATGATGGTCGGGGAATGCCTGTAGATATTCACCCCAAAGAGGGGATACCGGGTGTGGAGGTGATCCTGACCAAGCTCCATGCGGGAGGGAAATTTTCTAATAAAAACTATCAGTTCTCTGGTGGTTTGCATGGAGTGGGTGTTTCAGTGGTCAATGCCTTGTCGAAACATCTGGAAGTGTGGGTTAGACGTGATGGCAAGGAGTACAACATCGCCTTCAAGGATGGTAAGAAGATTTCACCTCTGGAAGTTGTGGGTGAAGTTGGCAGACGTAATACCGGGACCACGGTTCGTTTCTGGCCAGATGCCGTATTTTTTGATACGCCTAAGTTTTCCGTCTCCAAACTCAAGCACAATTTACGTGCTAAAGCGGTGTTATGTCCTGGGTTGACGGTTAAGTTTAAGGATGAAAATAGCGGTGAAACAGAACAATGGTTGTTTGAAGATGGCCTGAAAGATTATCTATTGGATGAACTGGCAGATGTGGCACATCTGCCTGAAGATCCGTTTCTGGGATCCATGTCAGGTACCACTGAAGCAGTCGACTGGGCACTGGTATGGTGTACCGAAAAAAATGAGGTTGTTGCCGAGAGTTATGTGAATCTGGTTCCGACCACTCAAGGCGGTACCCATGTAAACGGTTTACGCACCGGTTTAACTGAAGCAGTACGTGAATTTTGTGAATTCAGAAATCTGCTGCCTCGTGGAGTAAAGCTGGCTCCTGATGATGTTTGGGATAAGGTGAACTACATCCTTTCGGTCAAAATGGCCGATCCACAGTTCTCTGGCCAAACCAAAGAGCGCCTCTCCTCAAGAGAGTGTGCGCCGTTTGTCTCTGGTGTGGTAAAAGATGCCTTTTCGTTGTGGCTGAATCAGCATCATGATTTGGGTGAAATGATTGCTGAACTGGCAATCAACAATGCCCAGAGCCGATTACGGGCAGGCAAAAAGATCACCCGTAAAAAGGTAACGCAGGGCCCGGCTCTTCCAGGAAAACTAGCTGACTGTAGTAGCAGTGATCCTGGGCGTGGTGAACTGTTTCTGGTGGAAGGTGACTCAGCAGGTGGTTCAGCCAAACAGGCCAGAGATAGAGAAACCCAGGCTATCATGCCGCTAAGAGGAAAGATCCTTAACACCTGGGAGGTGGATCCAGCTCAGGTGCTGGGCTCACAGGAAGTACATGATATTTCAGTTGCAATAGGAGTCGACCCTGGATCTGATGATCTCAAGGGACTTCGTTACGGAAAAGTCTGTGTTCTGGCTGACGCTGATTCAGACGGTCTGCATATTGCCACTTTGCTATGTGCACTATTTGTCAGACATTTTCGCCCTCTGGTCAGTGCGGGCCATATCTATATTGCAATGCCACCACTGTTTCGAATTGATATTGGCAAGGATGTTTACTATGCCCTGGATGAAGCCGAAAAACAGGGGGTGATTGACCGCATCGAAGCAGAGAAAAAACGCGGTAAGATTCAGGTTACAAGGTTTAAGGGTTTGGGTGAAATGAATCCCAAACAACTACGGGAAACCACTCTCTCTCCCGATACGCGACGGCTGGTTCAATTGACTCTGGAAGCCGGGGACGATACCAATCAGATGATGGATATGTTACTTGCGAAAAAGCGTGCCGGTGATCGTAAAAAGTGGCTGGAATCAAAAGGCGATCTTGCCGAAGTTTAACCTGACATCTATTCAGACAAAGATAAGAATATGAGTGAATCGACAGAAATTATTTACGATGGCATCGAACAGCTTCCTGTAAAAGAATTTGCAGAGAAGGCCTACCTTGATTATTCAATGTACGTAATTATGGATCGTGCCTTGCCGCATATCGGTGATGGGATGAAGCCGGTTCAGCGCCGTATTGTCTATGCAATGTCTGAGCTGGGGCTTAAGTCAGGTACCAAATATAAAAAATCTGCACGTACGGTAGGAGATGTATTAGGAAAGTTCCATCCCCATGGTGACTCAGCGTGTTATGAGGCGATGGTATTAATGGCGCAGCCTTTCTCCTATCGTTATCCATTAGTGGATGGTCAGGGAAACTGGGGATCTTCGGATGATCCCAAATCCTTTGCAGCCATGCGTTATACCGAATCAAGACTGACTAAGTATGCCGAGCTACTATTACAGGAAGTGAACCTTGGTACGGTTGACTGGGTTCCAAATTTTGATGGAACACTGGATGAACCATCTGTTCTACCTGCACGTGTTCCTAACATCCTGTTAAATGGTACAACTGGAATTGCGGTAGGCATGGCGACTGATATTCCACCTCACAACATGCGAGAAGTGGTAACAGCTGCAATAAATCTGCTGGAGTCATCCCGCACCAGTGTTGAAGAGTTATGTGAACATGTTAAAGGTCCGGATTATCCAACGGATGCTGAAATTATTAGCTCAAAAGCTGATATTCAAAAAATCTATGAAACGGGCAACGGCTCGATTCGTATGCGAGCCAAATGGATGAAAGAGGATGGTGGTGTGGTGATCTATGCACTGCCTCATCAGGTATCAGGCGCAAAACTTCTTGAACAGATAGCCGCACAAATGCAGGCAAAAAAACTACCCATGGTTGAAGACTTACGAGATGAATCCGATCATGAAAATCCTACCCGTCTGGTTATTGTGCCACGTTCAAACAGAGTGGATCTGGAACAACTGATGAGCCACCTGTTTGCTACCACCGATCTGGAAAGAACCTATCGTGTCAATATGAATGTGATTGGTCTGGACGGAAAGCCACAGGTAAAAAACCTCAAACAGATGTTGCATGAATGGCTGCGCTTTCGTTTGCATGTTGTTCGCCGTCGTCTGCAATTCCGTCTGGATAAAGTGAATCGTCGCTTGCATCTGTTAGATGGACTGTTGATCGCATTTCTTAATATTGATGAAGTGATCCATATTATTCGTACTGAGGATGAGCCCAAACAAGTGCTAATGCAGCGTTTTAGTCTAAGCGAAGTGCAGGCAGATTTTATCCTGGATACCAAATTACGTCAGTTAGCCAGACTGGAAGAGGTAAAGATTTGTGCAGAACAGGAAGAGCTGGCACAGGAGAAGGAAAAGCTTGAGCTGACCTTAAGTTCAGAACAGCGGATGAAAACACTGATTAGGAATGAACTGACTGCTGATGCAAAAGAGTATGGTGATGAACGCCGATCACCAATAGTAGAAAGAGCCAGTGCACAGGCCATTAATGAAACCGCATTGGTCGCAACAGAACCATTAACCGTTGTCATATCTGAAAAAGGATGGGTGCGAGCTGCTAAAGGTCACGATGTTGATCCGGTTAGTCTTAACTACAAGGCTGGTGATGCCTACAAAGCACATGCTTATGGTAAAAGCACCCAGTTAGCGACCTTTATTGACTCAACCGGGCGGGCTTACTCAGTTCCTTCACATCTGTTGCCATCAGCACGTGGGCAGGGTGAGCCTTTAACCGGACGGGTTAATCCGATCGCTGGTGCTACATTTGAAACGGTCGTGATGGGTAGTGGTGATGAGGAGTTACTGCTGGCATCCGATGCTGGTTATGGTTTTGTAGGTAAATTAGAAGATATACAAACCAAAGCTAAAGCCGGTAAGGCTGTTCTAAAACTACCATCGGGTGGCAAGGTCCTTCCTCCACAGCCGGTTAAGGATTATGAAACTGATTTGGTGGCAGCAGTTTCCAATGAAGGAAGACTTCTGGTTTTTCCAATAAAGAATCTACCCCGACTACCACGAGGTAAAGGCAACAAAATAATCAACATTCCCGCTTTGCGGGTAAGTACCAGAGAGGAGTATGTAATCAACTTTGCGGTAATCCCTCAGGGAGGTAGTTTGACCCTGTATGCAGGAAAGCGCTTTATTACCTTGAAAATGTCAGATCTGAGCCACTATATTGCAGAGCGTGGAAGACGTGGCAACAAGTTACCACGTGGTTTTCAGCGTGTGGATAATATAGAAGTAAATTAGGTTTATATACTTGAAATTGGTCAGGATATCACTATCTAAATCACTGTTTTTAAATGTTTAAATGATCATAAACTGGAGTAACGATGAAACGAATTTTGCTTTTTCTGGCAACCAATCTAGCCATTGTGCTGGTGTTAAGTATCACTTTGCGCCTGCTGGGTGTGGATCGTATCCTTGATGCTCAAGGTGGGGGACTGAATTTCAATGCCTTGCTGGTTTTTGCTGCGGTATTTGGTTTTGGTGGATCGTTAATATCCTTATTAATTTCAAAGTGGAGCGCCAAACGCATGACCGGTGCCCATGTTATTACACAGCCAACCAATCGCACAGAACAATGGCTGGTGGATACAGTTGCCAGACAGGCTCAACAAGCTGGGATAGGAATGCCTGAAGTGGCAATTTATCAGGCAGCAGATATGAATGCCTTTGCCACTGGCGCTAGTCGCAATAATGCGCTGGTTGCTGTTAGTACAGGGTTGCTCGATCAGATGAGCCAGGATGAGATAGAGGCAGTTTTAGCACATGAGATCACCCATGTTGCCAATGGCGATATGATCACATTGGCATTGATTCAGGGTGTGGTGAATACCTTCGTCATCTTTATGTCCAGAGTGATAGGGCATCTGGTGGATCGGGTGATTTTAAAAAATGAACGTGGACACGGTATTGGTTTTTATATTACGACGATTGTAGCTGAATTAGTGTTGGGTATACTTGCCTCAGTCATCGTAATGTACTTCTCTCGCCAGCGTGAATTCACTGCCGATGAAGGTGGCGCCAGTCTGGCTGGGCGGAAGAAGATGATAGCGGCGCTACAACGTTTGCAAGCAGGTATGCAACCTACACAACTACCTGATCAAATGGCTGCTTTTGGTATTTCAGGTGGGTTATCTCAGGGACTACAAAAGCTTTTTATGTCACATCCGCCGCTGGAATTACGTATTCAGTCTTTGAAGAACATGGCATAGGTTAATTGATAATGGATGCAGCTTCGCTGATAGCAATTTCACTACTCCTGCTTTTAGCTTTGGCTATTTGGATTACGCTGTTGTTTGTAAGAGAGAAAAAGAGTCAACGTAAAAACTACCCTGATGCTGATTAATACAGCCTCGGTATTAACTGAAGTCATAATCCATTACAGCACGAGGTTCCTGTAGGAAATAGCCCTGGATATAATCAATGCCTGTTGAGTAGATAACCGCTAATGTATGCGGACTCTCGACAGCATGGGCTATAACTTGTCGGCGTTCAGATGCAGCAAGTGTTGTAATGTCGCGAATTTTATTTAATGTTTGTTGGTCATCTGCCAGTTTGTGGACCAGGGTTTCATCAAGTTTTAGATAAGTCGCATCAATATGTTTTAGCACATTGGCATAATTAACCTCTTTACCAAAGTGGTTTAAACAGAGTCTGATTTGTAGTTTTTTCAGACCTTGCACGACTAGTTTCAGATTTTTTAATTGGTTTCGGGCAACTGCGTCATCCACTTCCAAAGTTAATACCCCCGGCTCTAAACGTGCCAGCTTAACAACGTCTCGTAGCCAAGGGAGGAATTTAGCTGGATCCTTTATCGAATCTGCAGATAACTTCACAAAGAAACGGGTGAGCGAACCGGTTTTGCGTTTTTCCATTAATGTCTTAATCGCATGAGCGATCACCCAGCGATCAACTGCTATCATTAATCCCGATTCTGTCGCGGCATTGAAAAAGTCTTCTGATGGCATGTGGTTGTCATCATTAGATGGCATCCGTAAAAGTATTTGATAATTCTCATGTGGATCATCTTTTAAACTGATCATTGGCTGGAAAAACAGGATAAGGGCGTTTTCCCGAATGGCATTTTTTATCTCTCTGGCAAGTACTGATACCCGCTCTTGTGACTGCATCTCTTCTGCTGAAGGAATGTAGGATAAAAACCCATTTCCCCCTTTATTAGAAATGACTTCAAAATTCGCTCGTTCTGCACGGGTTATGACCTCATGATGTTCTGACAAGGTTTCATTAAATAGAGCAATACCAATACTCAATGTTGTAGATGTGGACTCTTTGCCTAAATCAAGGATCAGCTCCTCAGTACTACTTAATAGTGTTTGTGCAAAAGCCTCTGCTTGTTCTAATTCGAACCCGTTAATAACGATACCGAACTTTCCACCTTCGAAGCGTGCAATGAAGTCATTCTTGCCACTTAGAGATTTCTCAAGATGTTTAGCCAGAGTTTTGAGAGCTGTATCACTTGCCTCAATGCCATGATTTTCCCGAATATTCTTTAGGTTATCCGGTGTGATACAAAAGAAAGCGCCATAGCGTTTTTTTATTCCGCATAGCTTTTCCAGATTATCGAAAAGGAATCGACGGTTATAGACACCGGTTAACTGGTCAATTTTGCTTAGATCATCAAGTTGACGAACAAGTTCCTCATTTTGTGCCTGAACCTGAATGATTATTTGGGTACAACGCTCATTTTCATAACTGGCAGGTGCAAACTCCATGGTGATGTTAAATTTGCTGCCATCAGCTTTGACTCCGGTAACATCCTGTGTAGCAATTGCAATTGAACTTTTACTATAACCACGGAGAAACTTCTTTAATTTTGGTTGGTCTTCCTTTTCAACCATACTCATGATCGGCATACCTTCTATATCTTCCAATGTTTTATAACCAAACATCTCCAGATAGGCTTCATTTGCGTAGATATACATTCCTTCATGAACATAAGTGATGGCGTCGTGAGCGCTGTCAACCAGTGATTGTGCTCTGGTATTTGCCTCTTGAAGCATCAGTGAATAGTTTGATAACTCTTCACGGATTTTTGATACTTCAACCTCGCGTAAAATGGTATGAATGGCATTTTGCGGTTTTTCCAGGCTGATAACATCTTTTGCACCAGCATCGAGTAACTTACTGGTTTGTTCTGATTCTTCATTATCACTAAGGATGATTAAGGGAATATCATTTTGATGTTTAAGAAGGATACTTAATACATCTATGGCCTTAAAATCTGAATTATCAGGTGTGGCTATAACCAGATCAGAGGAGGCCTGATTGAGTTCATTTAGCAGATCTTCTTCATCTTCAGCACGTTTGGCGCGAACGGCATAGCCAGCATTACGCAACATGCTCGAAAGTGCTTCAGTATGGTTAGAAGCATCATCAATAACTAGCAGACGAAGCAATTCTGCCATACCTTATAAAGACCTCGTTGCGTAAATGATTTTCAATGATCCTGGCTCTTATTATTTATTTTTTTGAGTCATTACGTGGTGAAAAATACAAGAATCATAATTTGTTTTAGTAAACGGTAGTTTAGCATCACATCTTAATGTTTTAATAGAAGTATTTACAACACGATTAAAAATTAAGGATAATCTAACTAGTAAAAAGTTTGTCAGTTAATTCAGGTTTTTTTTAATAATTTAACGGTACTTTGGATAATTCTCCAGCGATTTCAGATACAACTTTTGGGACTAGGTAACCCGGAAGCACTTTTTGTAAGGTTTTGATTATCTCAATAGACTTTTGCCGTGATACCTCAAAGTGTCCGGTACCATGTGCTTTATCAAGAGTATGGAGGTAGTAGGGGAGTACTCCGGCATCAAATAAACACCGGGATAATTGTGTCAGCACCTTAACATCATCATTGATACCTTTCAGTAATACCGATTGATTAAGTAGGGTTATTCCTGTCTGTTTAAGATTATGCAGGGTTTTGTATACATTCGTATCAATTTCATTAGGATGGTTGCAATGAATAACCATCACCACATTTAACGGTATGGAAGATAACCACTGTATGAGTTTTGTATCTATTCTTTCAGGTTTCACTACGGGGATACGGGTATGAAAACGGATCGTTTTAATGTGTGAGACAGTCGTTATTTTTGTAATAAGTTTCGATAATTGTCCGGTAGCAAGTGTTAAAGGATCTCCACCACTTAAAATTACTTCATCAACAGATGGGTGTTGATGTAAATAGTCGATTAATGGCTGCCACTGTGATCGGGATAGCTTCTGCTTTTTGTATGGGAAGTTTCTGCGAAAACAGTACCGACAATGGACAGCACATGCCTGTGTAGTAATGAGTAACACCCGGTTAGGGTACTTATGGATAATGCCCCCTGTATGTATTGCATCCAGATCACCGACCGGATCATGACCAAACCCTTCCATCGTTATGAGTTCCTCTGACGATGGAATGATCTGTTTTAAGACAGGATCCTGTTTATCTGAAGAGCGGATCAGCTTCAGATAATGTGATGTTGATTTAAATGGAAATGTCTTTGCCGCGATAATGGCTCCATGAATTTGCTGTTCAGTTGCATTAATTGAGTTCAGTAGCAGCATAAAGTCTCTTTCAGCCGAAATTGATCCTTTTTTCCTTTGCTGTGAACAAGGTATGATAGGTGGCTTAAGATTATTTCGATTTGTTTGATGAGGCATAAGGCGATATGGCCAGTTATAGTACCAGTGAGTTTAAGCGCGGATTAAAAATAATGCTTGATAATGATCCTTGCGCCATTATTGAAAACGAGTTTGTGAAGCCTGGCAAGGGGCAAGCGTTCAATCGGGTGAAAATTCGTAACTTAAAGACCGGACGTGTTGTCGAAAAAACCTTCCGTTCTGGTGAAAAAGTTGATGCTGCCGACGTTATGGATACAGAAATGCAATATTTGTATAACGACGGGGAGCAGTGGCATTTCATGAATCAGGAAACCTTTGAGCAAGTAGCTGCTGATGAGGTGGTGGTTGGTGATGAGAAAAACTGGTTAAAAGAGCAGGATATCGTTACGATCACAACCTGGAATGGAAATCCTATCAGTGTTTCACCACCTAACCATGTGATATTAACCGTAACTGATACCGATCCGGGTATACGTGGTGATACTGCTACTGGTGCAACCAAACCGGCAACAGTAGAAACCGGCGCGGTGATAATGGTGCCTCTTTTTGTGGATGTTGGCGATCAACTCAAAATTGATACACGTACAGGTGATTATATTTCACGTGCACGTGATTAAATAGATGGATTCATCGAGCTGGCAACCAACAGCTTCAATTGCATCACTGATAGAGAGAGCCCGTATTCTGCAAAGAATTCGGGCTTTTTTTGATGAGCGTGATGTCGTTGAAGTCGAGACACCACTTCTTTCCCGGGCGGGAACAGTAGACCCACATATCCATAGCTTCACCACTGAATACCTGTCAGATCAATGCAAGCAGGGCGATATCAAGTATCTGCAAACGTCACCGGAGTTTGCAATGAAACGTCTTCTGGCTAGTCAGATAGGTGCAATCTATCAAATCTGTAAGGTGTTTCGTCAGGGGGAGCGTGGTCGATACCATAATCCGGAATTCACCCTTTTAGAGTGGTATCGGCCTGGATTTGTTTTCCAGCAGTTGATTGATGAAGTTGTCACACTGTTTACACAGATTATTGGAGCTTATCAACAGTTAAAGCCACCAGAACAGATTTGCTACCAACAGCTATTTATGAAACATTTGGATATTGATCCATTAACAGCGACGACAGCAACATTGGAAAATATTGCAAATAAGAGGGGTGTCAGAATAGACGCGACTATGAAACGTAGTGACTGGCTTGATCTGTTAATGACGCTTTATATTGAGCCAGAACTTGGTAAAGACCACATGACCTGTGTGACTCATTATCCTGCTGAGCAAGCATCATTGGCTAGAATTGATCCTGAAAATTCTATGGTTGCTGAACGCTTTGAGATCTATTATCAGGGTGTTGAGTTAGCTAACGGTTTTGTTGAGTTAACGGATGCTGATGAGCAACAACAACGTTTCATCAATGAAAATCAAATTCGCCAAGAATCAGGTTTAGCTCAGATTCCACTGGATCAACATTTTTTACAAGCATTAAAGCATGGTATGCCGCAAAGCAGTGGTGTGGCGGTAGGTGTTGACCGACTGGTTATGGTTGCGCTAGGAAAACAGATACTGGATGAAGTGATCTGTTTTCCCATCGACAATAGTTAGGGGGATTTTGGCTAGGTCCATTTCCCAATGGTTTCACCCATCTTTATAGCTTGATTTGCACAAAATCCATCATTCCAGTTCATACGCTGATTTGCGAACAATAATATAACTGTTGAACCCATGTTAAACCGGCCAATTTCGTCTCCTTTGCTGAATGAGTGTATATCGTTGTCGTTATAGACCCATTTTCTTACAACTCGACCAGCTGGTGGTGTCACTTCACCATGCCAAACCGTCTCAATACTGCCGACGTTAACCGCACCAATCTTGGCAACTGCCAAAAGGCCAGCAGGTGTTTCAAAAATTGAAACAACCCGTTCATTTCGGGCAAATAGTCCCGGGATAACACGTGTTGTTGCTGGGTTAACACTGAATAAACGCCCTGGAACATGTATCATCTGGCGCAAGGTCGCATCGACCGGAATATGGATACGATGATAATCACGTGGTGATAAATAGAGTGTGGTGAAGTAACCATCGCTAAACTGGGACGCTAGCTCATGATCACCACCCAATAACTCCAGCGCACTGTAATAATGTCCTTTCGCCTGAAAAATCCTTCCATCACGTATAATTGCAGCCTGACTGACAGTGCCATCAACTGGTGAAGTAATGGTTTGGCTCTCCTGATTGATCGGTCTGGCTTCAGGTTTCAGAGCACGGGTAAAAAAAGCATTAAAATGCTCAAACTCATCAATGTTACTAATCTTTGCTTCGTCTAATGAGATGCTAAATAGACGGATGAACAGACGGATAAAACCATTCTTAAAAGAGTTTTGTCTGATACGTGTCAACATATGGGTGACACGCGAAATCAAATGTCCTGGCATCAGGTATTGCGGTAAGGCTTTTATATAGTCAGTTAGCATCTATTAATTAGTAACCATTTTTATGTCTCATACAGGGGGAGCGATTATGTCATGGAAGAACATTGACTTAAATAATTGATTAATTGATCCGATGAGGGTATGTTATGAGAACGAAGGGGGAACTTTATGTCAAGCATTAGCTATCTTATTCCAAAACGTGATCGTCCTGTATGGGTTCCAGATGTCGAGCTGATGGAAGTGACATTGGCGCAGATGACAGATATTCCATTGCTGGGATGGATCACTGCGGGTCAGCCAGTGGAAATAAATGAAGATCAACAAACCGTTGCTATACCAGCTAATATGGTTCGTAAAAATAGTTATGCACTAAAAGTCCGTGGACATTCCATGGTCGACGACAATATCGAAGATGGTGATATTGTGGTGATAGAAAAAAGAGAAACAGCAGAGAATGGACAGTCAGTTGTTGCGATGATTAATGGTGAGAAAGTGACATTAAAGAAATTCTATATCGAGAGAGATGGAATTCGTTTGCAACCGGCTAATGCACAGATGAAACCTATCTATCTGCGTAACGAGGAGGTTCAAATCCTGGGAATTGTTACCGGGGTGATTCGTATCAATGGTTGAGTCGGGAAATGGATGATGGAGTTGACTCCACACCTTGGTGTTGGTGCTGTCATTGTAAAGGAACAGACGCTGTTGCTGATAAAGCGTGGCGAAGAACCCTTTAAAAACTACTGGTCAGTGCCCGGTGGAAAAGTGCATTGGGGGGAATCGCTACATCATGCACTTATTCGTGAAATTAAAGAAGAGACGGGTATAGAGATCTCGGTTGGGGAGCTTTGTTACCATTTTGACTATATTAGTCAGGAAAACAAGCAGCACTATGTGGTACTTGATTTTTATGCAAAATACATTGGTGGTGAACTGGAAGCGGGAGATGATGCCATTGATGCACGATGGGTACCCTTTTCTGAGATAGATTCATTAAAAATGAATCCCATTACCGTGAATGCACTGCACAAACTGTTTCCTGAAGCGGTAAAAATATGCGATGAGTAAAGTAAAAACAGAATATAGCTGTTCACAATGTGGTGCCGTATCACCCAAATGGTCAGGTCAGTGTGGTGAGTGCGGTGCCTGGAACAGTTTGAGTGAATCTGTTGTAGCAACGAATTCTCCGGTTCGGGCACGTTTTTCCGGGTATACGGGTGAAACAGCGGTACAAACCATACAGGATTTATCAGATGTAACTGCTGATGATGTTATCAGGCAACAAGTAGGAATTGGTGAATTTGATCGGGTGTTGGGGGGTGGTTTAGTACCTGGATCGGTAGTTTTGATTGGAGGTGATCCCGGTATTGGTAAATCGACGTTGTTGTTACAAACCCTCTCACAACTGGGAAAGGATGGCTCCGTACTCTATATCAGTGGTGAAGAATCACCACAACAAATCAGTCTACGCGCAAAACGATTACAACTTTCATCTACAGGAATACGCCTGCTTGCGGAAACCCAGGTTGAGCTGATTATTAAATATGCTCAACAGGAGAGTCCATCAGTAATGGTAGTTGATTCTATTCAGACCATTTTCACCGAACAATTGCAGTCTGCACCCGGTTCAGTAGCTCAGGTGCGTGAAAGTAGTGCCCAACTGGTTCGGTTTGCCAAACGCAGTGGGATATCACTGTTTATTGTTGGGCATGTGACCAAGGATGGGCAACTGGCTGGACCAAGAGTACTGGAGCATATGGTAGATACAGTACTCTATTTTGAAGGTGAAACCAGCAGTCGTTATCGAGTGATACGAGCTTTTAAAAACCGTTTTGGTGCAGTGAATGAGCTAGGGGTTTTTGCGATGACCGATACAGGTCTGAAGGAGGTTGCTAATCCATCAGCATTATTTCTATCGAATCGTAATGAACAGATCCCTGGAAGCTCTGTAATGGTGACAGTCGAGGGAAGTCGGCCTTTACTGGTTGAAGTGCAGTCACTGGTTGATGAAAGCCATGGTGGTAATCCACGTCGGGTGACAGTGGGGCTTGAGCAGAATCGCCTGAGCATGCTGCTAGCTGTATTGCATCGTCACGGAGGAATTGTAACCTACGATCAGGATGTGTTTGTTAATGTTGTGGGTGGTGTTCGTGTAAGTGAAACAGCTGCAGATTTAGCACTGGTGATGGCTGTTTATTCGAGCCTGCGAAATCGTATTTTACCCAAAGGGCTAATTATTTTCGGTGAAATTGGTCTGGCAGGGGAGATCAGACCTGTTCCGAATGGTCAGGAGCGGTTACAGGAAGCGGCTAAGCATGGCTTTACTGATGCAATTGTCCCATTTGGTAATATTAGTAAACGAGGTGTTAAAGGCATGAATGTCGTTGGTGTTCGACGCCTACAGGATGTTTTTAGTGCTTTGGAAGAGGTTTAAACAATCGAAAAGAGCAGTTTTACCTTTCCAATAGCGATAGTGTCACCGTCTTCGAGTTTATGTGATGTTTCGCCAATATTTTTTCCGTTAACAGTTGGAAGCTCTTTTCCTTCAAGATGTGATAGAAAATATCCTTCATTTCGTTTGGCTATCACTTCCAGTTGCAGCCCGGCTTTTCCGATATGGGTTAACTGGCGATGAAGGTTGATGGTTTTACCAAGATTTGAACCGCTCAGGATCTGTAACCAGGCTTCCTGTGTTTTCTTTTCGGTTGTAAAGATCGGATCTATTGACAGTGTATCTTCGTTTTGTTGTGTACTTTGGAGAATATCCGACTCATATTGAAAAGTGTGTTTTCCAATATCAATTTTGTCGCCATCGTTTAGTATGGCTTCTGTTTGTGCCTGGCCATTAATCTTCATGGGAAACTCAGAATGCAAACAGCGGATACTGACCTGTTTACCCTCTTTGAGGATTAGAGCGTGGTAAGGTTGTATTGCCAGACTATCGATATAAATCGCACAATCAACTGCGCTGCCGATCACCATCTCATTTTCACTAAGTGGTATCAGCTTGATTTGACTATCTTTAAAAAGGACTCTTATTTGTGACACGTTCTTTTTTATTTCAGTGACTTATATATAGATTGTTAACGTAATTTATCAAAAGTGCAATGACTAATTATTGATTGTGACTACTTTTATTACTAAGTATGAAAAATCTCAATCACATATAGTCAAAACTGATGTGCTGGTTCAAATAAATCACTCTTTTTTGGAGACGTACCTAACGGTTTTTACACTGCTATTTGTCGTTTGCACGATTTCTATGGGATGTCCTGATAACATTAAGCTGGTACCGGAATCTGGAATGGTTTCCATATATTCAAGAATTAATCCATTTAAGGTCTTGGGTCCTTTAGTACTAAGACTCCATTTAAACATTCGATTGAGTTCTCGAATTGAAATTGAACCATCTATTAAATAACTACCATCTTCTTGAAGGTGAACCTCTTTAATATTATCTGCGGGGTCGGTTGTATATTCACCAACAATTTCTTCAAGAATATCATCAATTGTTGCCAGACCTTGTACATCACCATATTCATCCACAACCATGCCCATGCGCTGTTTTTGATGTTGGAAATGCAATAGTTGAGTATTTAGTGGGGTTCCCTCAGGAATGAAATAGGGTGGAACCAATATTTGTTTTAAGTCATCACGGGTAAATTTTTTCTGGTGATTAAAGTAATGTGACAGGTATTTACGTATATGTAAAATTCCTCGCATATTATCAATATCTTCTTCATAGACAGGGAGGCGGGTGTGCTGGGAATTGATAATGCTTTTTTCTATAGTGTCCCAGTCATCGTTCAGATCTATGCCTGAAATCTCATTTCGTGGCACCATGATGTCATCAACGGTTACTTTTTCTAAATCAAAGACACCCAGTAACATTTCATGGTGTTTTTTTGGAATTTGCTGCTTTGACTCATAGACTACTGTACGTAATTCATCACGACTTAAACTGTGACTGGCTTGTTGCTCTGCAGAAAAACCAAAGATACGGATAATTGCGTTGGGGATGGTGTTGATAATCCAGACTAGCGGATAAAAAACCTTTAAAAGGGGTGCGAGAAACAAGGTAGCAGGAAAAGCAAACTTTTCAGGAGCAATAGCTGCTAGCGTTTTCGGTGTGATTTCAGCAAAGATCAGAACAACTACAGTTAAGAGTAGCGTAGCGACCATAACACCACTCTCTCCCAAGAGCCTAATGGCAATAATGGTGGCGATTGCTGAGGCAAAAATATTAACAAAATTGTTCCCTAATAAAATAATACCAATTAGTCTGTCAGGGCGTTTCAAAAGGTTGGAGGCTCTTATAGCTCCTTTGCTGGTACCCTTCTTGACCATATGTTTTAAACGATAACGATTAAGGCTTAACAACCCGGTTTCTGAACCAGAAAAGAAGCCAGAGAGCAAAATCAGAACAACCAGTAATATAAAAAGGCTACTTAAAGGGATTTCATCTAACAAAAGGAATATGCCTCATTATAAATTTAGATCGGGTGAAGTGGATGAGATGGTAGTTGGGTTATATAACGACTCGACCCAATATAATCTCCTGAACCATTTTGCTTCCAAAATATGCAAGCATTAGCACTACAAACCCCGCAAGTGTCCAACGCACTGCTATTTTACCTCGCCAGCCAAAACGCCACCGACCCCAAATCAAAATAGCAAACACGACCCATGCAGAGACAGATAATATGGTTTTATGGACTAAATGTTGTTCAATGACGTTTTCAATATAAGTTACACCAGTGAGTAATGAGACACTAAGGAGGATATATCCAAGGACAATCATTTCAAATAGTAAGGATTCCATGGTCTCTAATGGTGGTAAAAACTGAATAAAACCTCGAAGTCGGCGGTTACGTAATTGATGATTTTGTATTGCCAGTAATACTGCTTGAAAAGCTGCAATAGACAATAAAACATATGAAAGAATTGAGATGGAAATGTGGAACTGTAGACCTGATGATACGGCAATATGCTGAATGTTCGTATGTTGGTTTAACAATTGTAAAGCCAGAGTTATTATTGCAAAAGGCGCTGTCATCAAAGCAAGATTTTCTATTGGTCGCCAAAGTGAACCTGTAAAAACAATCAGATTTGTCAGCCATGCGGTCAATGAAAGCATCAAAAAGAAAGTGAGATTGAGTCCCAGGCTACCTACCATTGTTAGATAAAGCAGGTATCCATGGGCTGGTAATGCAGCTAATCCCAACAAAACAGCAAGTGTTTTGCTTTTACGGCTGGATTGGATACTACCTTTTAGACGCAGGAACAGGGTTACTGTAGCAACTAAATAGAGGCAGATTGACGTGATTGCTAAAGTATTACTCATTAAATACATTCTCTTAAAAAAGACACTAATATAATTGCACAGTGGAACAGAGTGTTGAAGCTGTGATCATCATAATAATGTAAAAAAATGATTTTTTTGAGAAAAAGTATCAACTAATAGATATTCTGCCTTGATGTTTGTATAAGCTCGGTTTATTTTTAGGGCTATAAATACGATTTAATGCTTGTATGATGTTGTCTTGCAAGTGGGAGCATTTGAATGGAGATTAGAGTATTAGGGTGTAGCGGGGGAATAGGTAAAGGTCTACGCACTACATCCTTTCTTGTTGGTGATGAGATACTGATAGATGCTGGTAGCGGTGTGAGTGATCTCACCATCGAAGAGATGCGAAAAATTCGTCATATCTTTCTAACCCATTCACATCTGGATCACGTGCACTGTATTCCCCTTCTGGTTGATAGCATCTTTGATTCTATTAAAGAGCCGATTGTAATTCATGCGCAGCTTGCAACAATTCAAGCTTTGCAGTCACATATTTTTAACTGGGTAATATGGCCTGACTTTTCCAGTCTTCCACACCCTGAAAAACCGGTAATGGTCTTTGATCCACTTGAGGCAGGGGATACAGTCAACGTCGGAGAATATAGCTTTGAGGCTGTACAGGTAGATCATATTGTTCCCACAGTGGGGATTATTGTTCAAAACAGTCAAGGTGTATTTGCTTTTAGTGGCGATACCGCTACCAATAACACCTTATGGGAGCAATTAAATAGACTGGGGCGATTGGATATACTGGTTGTAGAATCAGCATTCTCAAATCGTGAGCGTGAGTTATGCCTGAAATCCAAACATTATTGCCCCGAAACTTTAGCTGAGGATTTGAAAAAACTGAAACACCAACCTCAAATTTTTGTTACCCATGCAAAGCCAGGTGAAGAAGCACTAATTCTTAGTGAATGTAAAGAATTGATCAAAGACCGTAACCTATCCCAGCTTCATGGTGGAGAAGTATTTAAGTTATAATCCTTCCATCTGAGCTATCTTGAGCTCACCTTTTAATAACCTAATCAAAAAGAAAAAAGATGTTTGATAATCTAACCAGTCGATTAACCTCTACATTGCGCGCGATTCGCGGAACTGGACGTCTTACAGAAGCCAATATCAAAGATACCATGCGCGAAATCCGTATGGCTTTGCTTGAAGCAGATGTTGCGCTGCCTGTTGTAAAGGATTTTATTGAGCAGGTTAAAGCTCGCGCAGTCGGAAAAGATGTTCTGGAAAGCCTTACTCCAGGTCAGGCGTTAGTCAAAATTGTTCATGATGAACTCGTCTCATTGATGGGTGAACAAAGCGGTGAGCTGGACCTCCGTGCACAACCACCAGCGATTGTCTTAATGGCCGGATTACAGGGTGCAGGCAAAACTACAAGTGTAGGTAAGCTTGCTAGATTGTTAAAGGAGAGGCATAAAAAGTCTGTATTAGTAGTCAGTGCTGACATCTACCGTCCCGCAGCTATCGAACAGCTGAAAACATTGGCATCTGAGGTAGGAGTTAATTTTTTTCCAAGCCACACGGGACAAAAACCTGCTGATATTGCCAAAGAGGCAGTTGTACATGCACAAAAACAATTTATTGATGTGGTACTGATTGATACTGCTGGTCGATTACATATCGATCAGGAGATGATGTTGGAAATTCAACAAATCCATCAGGCAGTGAACCCTGTTGAAACTCTTTTTGTTGTTGATAGCATGACTGGGCAGGACGCTGCACTTACAGCAAAAGCATTTGGTGATGCCTTGCCACTAACGGGTGTGGTTTTAACTAAAACAGATGGTGATGCCAGAGGCGGTGCTGCACTTTCTGTACGTCATATTACGGGTAAACCGATTAAATTTCTTGGCGTAGGTGAGAAAAGCGATGCACTTGAACCATTTCATCCTGACCGTATTGCATCACGAATTCTCGATATGGGTGATGTGGTTACTCTGGTTGAAGAGGTGCAGCGTAAGGTTGATCACAATAAAGCTGAACGTATGGCACAAAAATTCAAATCCGGTAAAGGTTTTGACTTGGAAGATTTTCGCGATCAGCTTCAGCAGTTACAGAATATGGGTGGAGTGGCCAGTTTAATGGACAAACTCCCTGGTATGGGTCAGATCCCGGAAGCAGCTAAAAAACAGGTTAATGACAAAGAGTTTGGAAAACTAACCGCAATTATAAACTCGATGACCCCTGGTGAGCGTAAACATCATGATTTAATCAAAGGCTCACGTAAACGCAGGATTGCCAATGGTTCCGGAACCCAGATACAAGATGTAAACCGGCTGCTGAAACAGTTTACTCAAATGCAAAAGATGATGAAAAAGATGAAAGGTGGTGGTATGGCTAAAATGATGCGTGGATTAAAAGGACGCATGCCACCTGGTATGCCTTTTTAATCAAGTCTGATAATGCCACACCTTGTTTTTAAACTGCGAGCAGTCCCTGATGATGAAGCAAATGAGATCCGGGAACTACTACAGGAAAATAATATTGATTTCTATGAAACCCAGGCAGGAAACTGGGGGATTTCTCTCGCAGCAATATGGGCGAGTGATAATGAAGAAAGCACAAAAGCAAAGCAATTAATTGAGGAATATCAAGTAAAACGCTTTCAGAGGCAGCGAGCTCAATATCAAATGCTTGTATCTCAGGGAGAACAAAAAACTCTCTGCGATATTATAAAACGTTCACCAGTACAATTTATTGCAATTATATTTGCAATCCTTCTTATTCTTTATATTTCCATTATGCCTTTTATCACAATGTGATCGAACTCAGGTGTGGTTGCATAACTCTTTTGGGTAAACATGAACCAAAAGCTTGCTTGATAAGCTGTTGATTTGCTACGGTCTAATAAAAAGTGAGATGAGTATTATGAAAAATGATAGATGGCTGGATATAACTATCAGTAGCGACCCATCTCAACATAATAAAAGTGGTGATTGATGTTTAAAAACGTCCCTGTAAAAAGTCATTATAGGGGATAATAAAAACTAAAAGGGGGCAGTGGATGAGTTACTGGAAATGGGAACAGAAATACAACACAGGCATCGATGTTATCGATGTGCAACACCAGAGAATAGTTAAGTATATCAATACATTGCATGGGTGTCTGGGAAATGACGAAAAGGACAAAATAGCTGATGTATTACATGATATGGTCGACTACACATTAACTCATTTTGCCTTCGAAGAAGAATTGATGATTCAGTCAGGATACCCTTTGGAAATGGGGCATAAGCAAGCTCACGATGATTTCTCTGCAAAAATCAAAGAATATCAAGATAGGTTTGATGCAGGTGAAGATATTGCTCGCGAGCTTATGGATGAGCTAAAACATTGGCTTGCAAGCCATATCGTATATGAGGACTCAGAATATATTCCTATGGTTAAAAGTACCTTTGATCCTGGCTGGGTACGGGGTGCAATAAAAAGGTTTTTCAGTTAGCAACCTAATCATTACTTTTACATCCATTAAGAAAAATTTATCGTACTAGAAATAATTAGAGCAGAGACTAAAAAAAAGGTTAACTCTGATCAAAGAGGTGGGTATAATCGCCGACTTCATGCGAGAGTGGCGGAATTGGTAGACGCGCTGGATTTAGGTTCCAGTGGGGTAACCCGTGAGAGTTCGAGTCTCTCCTTTCGCACCATATTATCAAATATGGGTCACTAGAATTGACCTATGATCATAAGCATTGTATCGCAATAACCATGTTTTCAAATAGGAGTAACCATGCAGGTTTCAGTTGAAGCTACCGGCAGTTTAGAGCGCCGAATGACCGTAGAAGTGCCGGAAGAGCGGATAGAAGGTGAAGTACAAAGTCGTCTGCAAAAACTTACTAAAACTGTAAAGCTCAATGGTTTTCGTCCAGGAAAAGTTCCATTTAAAGTTGTACAGAAGAATTTTGGTGCGCAGGTTCGTGATGAGGTTCTGGGTGAAGTGGTTCAATCTACCTATTTTGAAGCATTGACGAGTGAAAACCTTAACCCTGCCGGTTATCCTTCTATAGAGACCCAAGATAAAGGCAGTGAAGGCTTCACTTATATCGCTACATTTGAAGTCATGCCGGAGATAAAACCAGCAGGTTTTGATGGCGTTTCAATTGAAAAGAAAACCGTTACCATTGGTGATGACGATATTGATTCAATGATAGCGACCATTCAAAAGCAACGTGCAGAATATAAAGCTATAGACCGAGCAATTAAAGAGGATGACCGTGTCAACATTGATTTTGAAGGTACTATAGACGGTGAGGCATTCCAGGGTAACAGCGGCAAGGCTGTTCCTGTTGTCATTGGAAGCAAGCGCATGATTGAGGGATTTGAAGACGGTCTTGTCAGTAAAATGGCGGGTGATGAGTTTGCTCTGGATCTGACGTTCCCGGAAGATTATGCACACAAGGCAGTTGCAGGAAAACCTGTACAATTTCAGGTAAAAATTAATAGCGTTGAGGAAGTATTGCTTCCAGAAATCAATGATGAGTTTGTTAAATCTTTAGGAATTGAAGAAGGAACAGTTGAAAAATTACGCGAAGAAATCGCTGCAAATATGGAAAGAGAGGTTGAACAAAGAACAAAAGCCTCCATGAAAGAGAGTGTGATGGACAAGCTGATTGAGCTTAATCAGATAGATGTCCCTGTAGCCTTGATTGAAAGCGAAGCAAATGCACTGCTGGAACAGATGAAACAGCAAATGCATGCTCCAGCAGGAAAAGGCATAGATCTTGATAAAAGTATGTTTGAGCCTCAGGCAAAAAGGCGTGTTGCATTAGGTTTGATTATATCTGAGCTGGTCAAAGAAAATGAATTGAAGGCCGATGCAGATAAGGTGCGCAAGCAGATTGAAGATATGGCGAGCTCCTATGAAAAGCCTGAAGAGGTTATCTCCTGGTATTATGGTGACAAAAAACGTCTTGCAGAGATTGAGTCCATCGTTCTGGAACAAGTCGTTGTTGATTGGATTGCATCACAAGTAGAAGTGAAAGAGGTTCCTGCTACTTTCTCCGAGGTGATGGGATAATCTTAAAACCAGTATCTAGTTTAATAAAGGAAAAATTCGCGTGACAATCGATGTAACATCAATTAGTCGTTTACCGGTTATTGAAAATAGCGGGCTGATCCCGATGGTTGTAGAACAAACCTCCAGAGGAGAGCGTTCGTACGACATCTATTCCCGTTTACTTAAAGAACGCGTTATTTTCATTGTTGGTCCTATAGAGGATCACATGGCTAACCTCATCGTTGCTCAGTTGCTTTTTCTGGAGTCAGAAAATCCAGATAAGGACATCCATCTGTATATCAACTCCCCTGGTGGTTCTGTTAGCGCAGGATTAGCAATTTACGATACGATGCAATTTATCAAACCACAAGTAAGCACTATGTGTGTAGGTATGGCAGCAAGTATGGGAGCTGTGTTATTAGCAGGTGGAGCCGCAGGTAAGCGTTTCTGTCTACCTCACGGTCGGGTGATGATTCACCAGCCATTGGGAGGATACCAGGGTCAGGCGACAGATATTGAGATACATGCCCGTGAAATATTAAAGATCAGGGAACAGCTCAATCAAATACTTGCTAATCATTCAGGACAATCAATGGAGCAAATTTCAGTAGATACTGAAAGAGATAACTTCATGAGTGGGGATGATGCTGTGAAATATGGCCTGATCGATAAGGTTTTGGATGTCAGATCACAAGATCCAGAAGCCGAAAAAGAGTAAATTTTCGCAAACAGAGCTTGAAAAAGTATTCTGTTCGGTACATATATAAGGACATTGAGACGACTGAGATAGATTATGAGTGACGAAACAGTATCAGGTGATGACAACGGCAAATTGCTCTATTGTTCTTTTTGTGGCAAGAGTCAGCATGAAGTACGCAAGCTGATTGCTGGTCCTTCTGTCTTTATTTGTGATGAATGTGTTGAGCTGTGTAATGACATCATTCGCGAAGAGATACAGGACGATACTGAAAGTGAAGGCATAAAAAAGTTACCTAAACCAAAAGAGATCCATCGTATCCTGGATGATTATGTTATCGGTCAGGAACGTGCAAAAAAGGTTCTCTCTGTTGCTGTTTATAATCATTACAAACGCCTGGGCGCTGATCTGAAGAAGGATGATGTCGAACTTTCTAAAAGTAACATCCTGTTAATTGGTCCTACTGGCTCAGGTAAGACATTATTGGCAGAAACACTTGCCAGGCTTCTTAATGTTCCTTTCACCATTGCGGACGCCACTACCTTAACCGAAGCGGGTTATGTCGGTGAAGATGTTGAAAATATTATCCAGAAATTACTGCAAAAGTGTGATTATGATGTAGAGAAGGCGCAAACTGGAATTGTCTATATTGACGAAATTGATAAAATTTCTCGTAAATCAGATAATCCTTCTATCACCCGTGATGTATCTGGCGAGGGTGTGCAACAGGCACTACTCAAATTGATTGAAGGTACCGTTGCATCCGTACCACCACAAGGTGGCCGTAAGCATCCACAGCAGGAATTCCTTCAGGTAAACACATCCAGTATTCTGTTTATTGTAGGCGGTGCATTTTCTGGCCTGGAAAAAATCGTACGAGATCGTTCGGAGAAAGGTGGAATCGGTTTTTCTGCATCGGTTAAAAGCAAAGATGATAAGCGAACCCTTACAAGTGTATTACAACAGATTGAAACCGAAGATCTTGTGCAATATGGCTTGATACCGGAATTTGTTGGGCGTTTACCTGTCCACGCAAGTTTGGAGGAACTCGACGAGAGTGCACTGGTTCAAATTTTAAAAGAACCTAAAAATTCACTCATCAAACAGTATAAAAAGCTATTTGATATGGAAGATGTCGACCTGGTATTCAGAGAAGAAGCATTAAAGGCAATTGCACATAAAGCAATGGAAAGAAAAACAGGAGCGCGTGGTCTTCGCTCAATACTGGAAGCGGTCTTACTTGATGTGATGTATGACTTGCCTTCTGAAAAAGATATTACCAAGGTCGTCATCGATGAAGGAGCGATTAACGGTGAATCTGAGCCTTTGATGATTTACGAATCATCAGAAAAATCTGCCGTCGCAGCAGATTAATACTCTTCTATCCTTACTAACTGTTGCCCGATGTATACGTCGAGTCTGAATTTAATCATTTTGTACCATGAGGTTGTTCAATGACTGATCAGCAAATTACTACTGAAGAAACAGGACAGCTTCATCAGGTCTCAGTGCTTCCATTGCGAGATGTTGTGGTTTATCCACATATGGTTATTCCATTATTTGTAGGTCGTGAGCGCTCCATTGCTGCACTTGAGGCTGCGATGGATGACAACAAAGAAATTTTATTAGTTGCACAAAAAAGCGCAGCAGATGATGAGCCAGGTATCGACGATATTTATCGTATTGGTACAATCTCCAACATATTACAACTTCTAAAACTACCTGATGGTACTGTTAAAGTACTGGTTGAAGGTGTTAAACGTGCAAGAATTGAAGGTTTTATCCCACATGAGAACTACTTTGTTGCACAAGTATCTGATATTGCATCTGAAGAGATCGATGAGCGAGAAGCAGAGGTACTGACACGCTCGATTCTTAATCAGTTTGATCAATATGTAAAACTGAATAAAAAAGTACCACCTGAAGTGATGACCTCTTTGGCGGGTATCGATGATCCATATCGACTTCTGGACACAATTGCTGCGCACATGTCGCTAAAAATTGATGAAAAGCAGCAGATTCTTGAAATAGAGACTTTAAATGGTAGATTTGAACAACTGCTAAGCTTAATTGAGTCTGAGCTTGATCTGTTACAGGTGGAAAAACGTATTCGTGGTCGCGTCAAAAGACAAATGGAAAAGAGTCAGCGCGAATATTATCTGAACGAGCAGATGAAAGCGATTCAAAAAGAGTTGGGTGATATGGATGATGCACCAAACGAGATAGAAGAACTTGAACAGAAAATCGAAAACTCAGGACTGAGTAAAGAAGCAAAAAAGAAGGCTACAGCAGAGTTAAACAAACTCAAAATGATGTCGTCTATGTCAGCTGAAGCGACCGTTGTACGTAATTATCTTGATACCATTGTTGGATTACCTTGGAAAAAGAAAAGCAAGGTAAGAAATAATCTTGCTAAAGCAGAAGATATTCTTGAAGCAGATCACTATGGTTTGGAGAAGGTAAAAGAACGAATTCTAGAATATCTTGCCGTTCAACAACGAGTCAGAAAGTTAAAAGGACCCATTCTGTGTTTAGTTGGTCCGCCTGGGGTAGGAAAAACTTCACTAGGTCAATCAATTGCACGTGCTACTAATCGAAATTTTGTACGAATGGCTCTGGGTGGTGTTCGAGATGAGTCAGAAATAAGAGGGCATCGTCGTACCTATATTGGTTCCATGCCAGGAAAAATCTTACAAAACATGAACAAGGTTGGAACCAGAAATCCACTATTCTTATTAGATGAAATTGATAAGATGGCATCGGATTTTCGTGGTGATCCTGCATCAGCATTGCTGGAAGTGTTAGATCCAGAGCAGAACCACACCTTTAATGATCATTATCTTGAAGTTGATTACGATCTCTCTGATGTGATGTTTATTGCCACTTCGAACTCAATGAACATCCCTGCGCCGCTTCTGGATCGTATGGAAGTTATCAGACTCTCTGGATATACCGAAGATGAAAAGCTGAATATTGCAAAGAAGTATCTGGTGAGTAAGGAGATCAAGGCGAATGGACTTAAGGACAATGAAATTGCCATACCTGATG